>Ga0308163_10000173_pt1 | contig 176409 bp, 162 predicted proteins | sample PhyTR1_FD_201037 | JGI IMG/M metagenome (GOLD analysis project Ga0308163, IMG submission 201037) | Phyllosphere microbial communities from UC Gill Tract Community Farm, Albany, California, United States - DLSLT.R1 | ecosystem: Host-associated > Plants > Phyllosphere > Unclassified | place... | reverse complement strand
CTGTAGGATAGTCTAATGCTACTGCATTCATAATTAAATATAAAATAAAACGCTGTACGCCATTTTTACAGCAAAAAATTAAAGTGAAGCGAATGGCAAGACTTAATTACTTAAAATCAGCACTTCACGATTCCATTATCGCTTCAAAGATACTATTAATAATTTTATAGTTATTTAGAAATCAATGTTTATTTATAATTTAGCGTTATGAGAAATTTACTTTACATTTTTCTGGGTGGCGGATTTGGGAGCATGCTACGTTTTCTTGTATCCAACTACACTCAAAAACTTTGGAATATAGAAAATTTTCCAATGGGCACTTTTGTTGTTAATCTTTCCGGTTCTTTCCTGATAGGAATTTTATCCGCCTACTTTTTAAAAGTCGATAATTCTTTGAAATATCTTTTAATTACAGGATTATGTGGTGGCTACACTACTTTTTCAACTTTTTCCGCAGAGAATTTTTCACTTTGGCAAAATGGTCATTACGGAATACTTATTTTATATGCATTACTGAGCCTTATGATCGGTGGGTTGATGGTTTTTGCAGGTTTCCAAACTTTACGAAGTTAATTTTTCTGTTTGATAATTAATATGTTAAAAAAAATTGCAAATATTATTTGGTCATAATCAAAAAGCTTTATATATTTGCACCACTGAAAACAACGATACAATCGGAGTTTTTGGAGAGATGGCAGAGTGGTCGATTGCGATAGTCTTGAAAACTATTGACTGTAACAGGTCCGGGGGTTCGAATCCCTCTCTCTCCGCTAGGTTAGAAACCAAAATAAGCTAAAACGCTGTAAACATCAATGTTTACAGCGTTTTTTGTTTTAGTGCAGTATCAAAAAAAAACAAAATAGGTCACGATTTATATGTCCTATTTCGTGTCCCATTCAAAAAATTACAAAAATGGGTCACGAAAAATCAAGGGAAACACGACCAATAGACAGTCTAACGATTGGACATCTTGCAAAAAGTGGTAACAAAAAGTAAATTATTAAACCATTAAAGTTATCACACAATGAACAAAACATTCAACCTGTTATTCTTTATCAAAAAGAATAAGATCAGAACAAACGGAACCGCTCCCATCTACCTACGAATTACGATAGACGGCAAGGCAGCAGACATTGCTGCAAAAAGGTATATCGATCCGAAGAAATGGGATGTTAAAGCGCACAAGGCATTAGGTAATTCGCAAGAAGCTAAAACACTGAATCTCTATCTAAAAACTTTGGAACAGAAAGTATACGATTTCCACTACCTGATGCTGAAAGAAGAAAACTTTGTAACGGCAGAGAGTTTAAAATCTAAACTGCTTGGAACTGATATTGAGCAAAGAATGCTTATTCCGATATTCCAGGAGCATAATGACAAAGTGGAAGCCTTGGTCGGTCAGGATTTTGCTCCCGGAACATTGGAACGTTACAAAACTTCTTTAAAGCATACGCAAGAATTCATTAACTGGAAATACAAAGTTTCTGATATTGATATCACGCAAATCGATCACGGTTTTATTAGCGATTATGACTTCTGGCTACGCAGTGTCCGTAAATGCGCAAACAATACCGCTGTGAAATACCTCAAGAATTTCAAAAAGATCATCCGTTTGTGTATGGCTCACGGTTGGATCACCAAAGATCCTTTTCTCGGATATAAAGCAAAAATAAAGGCTGTCGAACGTCCATATCTTACTAAAGACGAAATTCAGATGATCTATGAAAAGGAATTTGCATCAGACCGATTGAATCAGGTTCGCGATATCTTTCTTTTCAGCTGCTATACCGGATTGGCTTATGTGGATGTCAAGCAATTATCAAAATCTAACATCAATGTCGGTATTGATGGAGACCAATGGATTTTTACCCATCGTCAAAAGACCGATACCTCAACCAGAGTTCCGCTATTGCCTTTAGCTCAGGAAATTGTTTTAAAATATGAGAATCATCCGCAGTGCGTCAATTCAGATGTGCTGTTCCCTGTTCTCAGCAATCAGAAAATGAATTCTTACCTCAAAGAAATTGCGAGTGTTTGCGGTATCAATAAAGATTTGACTTTCCATATCGCAAGGCATACGTTTGCTACTACTGTTACTTTATCCAATGGTGTTCCTATTGAAAGTGTGAGTAAAATGCTTGGTCATACGAATATAAAAACGACGCAGCATTATGCGAAGATTCTGGATAAGAAAGTGAGTGATGATATGGCGGCTTTGAAAAGTAAACTTTAAAATAGGGAATACAATTGATTTTATCAATTTAATAAAAATTTAAGTACCAATCAACCAATAGCTTACCAGAACACTATCAAAAAACTTTTTAACAAATACAAAGAATATTGATGATATTAAACGACATTAATTAATAACTGCTATTTATTGATATCCATCATTTTTATAACGATTATCAACCTTTTTCATTTTTGTTTTTCTGAAGGGATAGTTGACTGTCAAGGCTTTTTCTATAGCTTCATCATAAATCCACTCTTCATCAACAAATTGCCAATAAAATTCAAAATTTTCCAGATCTTTTTGATCTCTTACAACAATAACTCCAATGCATCTTGTGGCCTTGGTATCATATTTATGAGCCATTGTAAAATTGTAGAGAGCAGTTTTCCAATACTGTGTATTTTTTGAATGTAAAGGAATGAATATAAAACCACAATCTGTAGCAGGTAAATATATTCTATAAGGCAGAATCATTTCTTCGCTTTCAGAATTTTCAATTGATAATAAAATTCTTTTTTTAAACTCAGAAAGCTCGGAACGATTTAGTTTTGCAATTTCCTGTATGATTGGATAATATTCGGTCTGATGATTAAGTAATTTTATATTTTTACTGAAATTATCAATGATATATGAAACATCAAATTTTTTAATATCGGGATTGTGAGTCTGTAGGTTGCTTATATAAGCAGGTTCGAAATGGTCTGCATTTAATGTTTCCAAGAAATGTGCTAAGAAATATTGCTCAGGCAACTCGTTACTTTTTGTTTTATCAAAGAGAAATAAATGCTCACGAAAGTTTAAGTATTCTTCAATTTCTGCAGGTGTTATAAGATACTTACAGATCCAATAATAATCTTCAGAATGGAAAAGATGTATTAATCCAATCTCAGAACTTTCATAAAATTTTAAGTGCCTCTTGGATTCGGGAAAACTGTCGGGAGGTAAATAGACAATAATCTTTTTTGGATTTATACACTCCTTTGCTTTTATAATATCCAATTTGTGCCCTTTTTCATTTTCAATAAAAATTTCCGGATATGTTGAAATGTATTTAAGTGTAGATTTTATTTGTTTAACAGCTTTTTTTAATATCTTGTTCTCAAACCATTTTACATCACTATTTTTAGAATTAGGTTCTCGTTCTTTAATTTGATATATAAAAAATAGTGTGTCTAACCAGACAACATTATCAGCAAACTCTAATTTTTGATTTGTGTTAAGTTCTTTAAAATCATTCTTACTAAAGGTGAATTCTTTAAAGAATATATTTGAATTGATTTGCGAAATAATATTTTCCGAGTTTGTAATTGCCATAAGAAACCTTAATTTTAAAATTAGAAAAAAGGAAATTTATATTTTAGATATTGATGATTTTTTAATTTATTTTCATCCTTCGTAATAGATCGCATCAAGAAATGCAGCTCTTGCATTACTTATTTTCTGTTCTTGATTTGTAGAAACTGTTGGATTCAACCACCATTCAGAGTCATATATTCTTTGAATGACGTGCTCCCAATAACCTTCGTAATTAATATCTGATTTTCTCACGTCAAATTCCTTGCAAAATCTTTTTTGATTTTTTGATGTCAGGCAATAGAAAACGTCTGGTCTTTTCATTGCTAAGAGTCTTGAGGCAACTCCTATATAATTGCCTGAAAATACTTTCAAAAAATACTTTATGAAATTATCATAATGACATTTTGTGATTTGTCCACTTAAAGGAATTTGGTCGAGGGCTAACGAAATATTTGTGTTGTTTGCTATTATTTCGTGTACGTAATCACCACGACCAATCATACTGCCAAAATATCCCCAGTCAGCAGCATAATTTGTTCTTGCGCCAGCTATGAATTTTCTCTCATTTTCTTTAAACCCACTAAAATGTTCATTGGAGCGAAACAGCTTGTGTGAAATCTCAATTACTTTTAATCTTCGTTCGAGTCCGTGAGAATCTTCTTTATTTATTCTTGTGACAAATTGCGACCAGGTCATATTGATTACAGGAATTTCGTGAATGGGCTTAGTATTTTTTTCTTCACTACCATATAAACCCGAAAGACTCTTTATTTTTGACCTTTGATTTTTCCAAATTGTTCTATAATGAAAAAGGTCATTTTCTGAAAATACTTTGGAAGTTTTCCAACTTTCCTCTACAAGTTTAAAAGCTGCTTGCAGGAACTCTTCCGAATTGTTATCTAGACAAGAAACTAATGTATTTGCTTCAGTATTTCTATCAAAAGCCTCCTTTGTAAAATTTGAACTGCCAATGATTATTTCCCAATCCTTATCAGAATTATAAAATATATACAATTTAGGGTGGAATGTTCCCTCTGGCTGATTCATAAATTGAACATTTTTATGATCCAAGAACGCTTTAATAAAGTCAGGATGTGTTTGATAAAAATGAATTCCAACTACGAATCTTTTTATTTTGTCTTTATTTATTACAAGTTCGTCAAAATGTTTTGAATTTACACCTGCCCAAGCTGCTGTCCAATAAAAACTTTTATATTGCTTTGTTAGTCTGCTGAATTCTTTTACTAATTGTTTTGAGCTTATTATTAATTTCATTACTGCTAAATTAAAAAAACTTAAATGATATATTAGTAGGCTGAAAATCTAATTAAAAACTTCAGGATAAAGGTCTTTTACAACTGTATCCACATCATATTCCTGTTTAGGGAAATTTTGGTAAAGTTTTTCTAATTTGGAGTGAAAAGTTTTTCTTCTGTCTTGTTCAATTATAAGATCCCAAATTCCATATTTTTTGAATGCTAATTCAATATATTCCCAATATTGACTGTAAAATTGAATTGCATTATTGCCAAATGTTATCCAATTTGCAAGCTTAGAGCCTATTATTTGCTTGTGTTTGGCAGATTCAAGAATGAATAAAAATGTATCTTTTTCATATACTTTCTGTATAAGTTTTCTATTTTTGACTCTATCCCAGATTTTACAGCTTTCGAAGTTATTATTTTTTGAATGCAGATTGATGTACTCAATATCTTTCTTTTGTAGTTGATATCCTATTTCAAAGAAAAGTTTACATATATAATGTTGAGAAGGAATTTTCTCATTTTTATATAACTCTAAAAATACTGTTTCCTCTATTGAATCTGATTGATTAATATTAACATAAATATTTTTATTTTGTAAAATGAAAAACAAAAAAGTATAATTATATTCATTTGTTTCTCGAATCCACTTTATAATGGGGGATTTTTTCCTGTTTTTAAAACCTAAATTATTGTTAAGTTCCTTAATCTCTAAATAAGATAGTTCATTTATTTTGTTTTCAACAAGCCGATAAGAAGAAAATTTCTTAGATTTTTCATTCTTAATCTGTTGGATGATTTTCTCGATTTTAATTTTGCGCTCTTCCTCCTCTTTTATTTGAAAGGCGTTCCATTCATCATCTTCTTTTTTTCTTAATAATTGAATAAGTTCAGTTTCTTTTTTTGCAAGATTTACGGGAAAATTATAATAAAAAGCTTGAATTTGTTTTGAATCAAATGACAGTTCATTTAGTTCAATAGATTTTTGTTTCCACTTATTCTTTACTATGAAATCTTCAATATAAACGTCTTTATATTCACAAAGCAATCTTAAGGAAACGGCAGACTCATCAAGTTTGAAAAAATTATGATAAGTATTCAGATACTTAATGTCAAGTTCAAAACTTCCTTGGCTTTTTACATCAAAATTATCAAGGATCCAGATAAGGTAAATATTATTTTCCTTATAAAATTGATGTCTTTTTCGAATATACCATAAGGGTAATTTGGAAAGTTGTATTTCGAAAACAACTTCATAATCTAAGAACTTACAATAGACATCGGGTTTTCTTTTTCCGCCATTTCTGAAAATAAATTTATTATCTATTGCGACACTGTTTTTGTCAACACCTTCTACTGTTGAAATTAAGTTTCCAATTCTATTTTTAAGATGTTTATGCCTGTCAGATTCATTTATTTTTGTAATTTCAATATATTCGTTCTGTTGCTTTGGTGTCAAAGAATTATCAGATAATAAGCAGTAAGAATGCTTAGGTAAATGCTTGAAAAAATGACGATCATATATACTTTTAGACAGAGCCAAACTTTGTTCACATTCAACACATATCGGAATTATCTTTTTTTCACTAATCAATCTTCTGATTTCAGAACCAACTGTTCTATTAATTTCGAAAATTACATTAGCATCCAATAGATTTTGAGTAATTTTATCGCGAGCAAGACTGATTAATCGTTCACTTTTTTTCATCTAAATGGATGTTTTCCAATTATTAGGATTATTTTTTATTTATATTTTTAATTTTTTTGATCTATAATTTTAATATTCTGGGAATTCCTTATTTGTGAATTTTCCCTCTGTTAAATTAGTAAACCAACCTAATGTTTTTACATCATTTTTTACTAACTCCTCATATTCTTTTGGGTAGGGCTTAATATTTTCAATTAAGCCAAATTTTAGAAAATGATTTTTATTTGTTGAAATTAAAATAATGGTGGGGTATTTATACTTTGTATAAACATTGAATGACTCAACAGCTAAATTATTCAATGTATTGAACATTTCATCAGTCATTTCTTCTGTATAACTCGTGAATAGAATTCCTATTTTTCCGAAGTCTACCAGCCTTCTTCCGAAACGTAATCCCGTATTATTAGCATTGTTACTATGAAAATCAAAATAACTTTCTCCAATTGATCGCCTTGTTAAACGATCAAATGATAATAAGTGTTTTGCTAATTCTTCTCTGTATGGAGTAATATTTATTAATAATTCATTTTCAACAAATCCATCAACGAAATAACTTATTTTGTCAGCTTCTTTTTTGTTTTCAAATCTTTTTTTCGAAATAAATTCATTCCATTTATTGTCTATGACTAAGTAAAATCCATTTACTGTTTCATCATTTAAAATATCAGGAAACTCTCTCTTATTTTCAAAAAAATGAGCTAGTAAATCTTTCTCAGTGCCTGATAGTAGGACTGTTTTTGTATTATTGTCAAAGCTATTTTCTGTTATTGAAAAGAATTCTTTTTGTGTTTCCACCGAAAAGTCATCTTCTTCGGCAGGAAGAATAATGGTAAATTTATCTTTAAAAAGCTTTTCCCTTTTTTCAATATAATCAATAAAGTCTGGGACTGTATCCAGTTCTCTGATAATTGTTTCAAAAGAGTCTCTATCAAATAATGTTATAAAATCACCATTATTGGTAATTGAGCTGAATGGATAAAATTTGACATTCTCACCTAGATTTACTATAATTCTAAAGGTTTTTTTTATAGAATCTTTAGGGAAAATTTCTTCAAATTGTTTATCAGGATGTTTTATTCGAACTTCATTGCTTGAAAATAAAGTTTTGTAAGCCCCATTGATTTGCTTCGTAGCTTTGGAAATAGTATTGTTGAAATAACGATTATGATTACCCTTAAATTCATAATTCTTTACTGAAAAAATTATGGCTATATCCTTAAAAATAATTAGTAAATCACAGATTTCTTTTTTGTTACCATTTTCCAACTTTGGACTTGGGTAGCACCAATACTTAAAAAATGTTGAGAAAGCTAACTGATTAACAAATTCTTCTCCTTCGGTTCCTCTAATTTGACTATCCATTAAAATAAAATTTTATACATTTTCTTGATTAATAATTTCAACTCTATTAGATTTTGTATATTCTCTTTATATAGTAAAGGTGGGATAAGAACAAAATGATTTAATAAGCTTAAAAGAAATTCTGAAAAATTACGTGAAATTCAGATATAATCACAAATTACCATAACCCTCAAAAATTTGATGTATTTCAACACGTAATAACCTTCTATGGTTCATTTTATATTGTAATTTTTCCTCAGTATCTAATCCTTCCCGAACTAAAGTAGCCAGATTCCTGACAATGTAAGAAAAATCTTCTTGTTCATATCCAAGTGAAAGCAGTTGTTCTCTCAAAATTAATGAAACAACACCCATTGCAAAACTGATTTGCGGAATTAGTCTTAGAATAAAATGTCTTGCATTTGTCAAATATTCGTCTGATTTCCCAGGAATAGCAGAATTGATTGTTTCATAATTTTCACCATTAATAAAAGCTTTAAGTATTGGAACAATATCTGAAATTTTGTTAACAATATCTGAAATCTGATAGTTTGAAACCTTAAGTCCTAAAGACCTTGCAAATTGAGCACGAATGTTACTACCAGAAAATATCTCACTAAATCTTAGCTCATTACCATCAAGCCATTCGAAAAACCAATTTATCCATTCTATAACTGAAAAATCAAATAATTCCTCCACATTCATCTCATGAAGAGTTGTACCTAATTGCTGTATAATAATGGGATCTAAACCTGTCTTTAAGCTTACTGTCTCAACCCAGTCTTCAAAATGTTGATTTGATTGTAAAATATCTCTTTTCCTAATAAGTTCATCCACTTTTGTTGAAAAGGTAATGTCGCCATCTTGTTCGGCTTTAAAGGCTGCAAAAGAATTTTTAAAGATAGTTTTTACGGAAGTAGTCTCTGTCTCATCATTATGCAAACGCAACATTAAGCTGTTCAAATCTTGTGGCAGGAGATCACTATCATCTCTGCTTGTCACTTCATCCAGAAATTGTGTCAAAGGATCAATAATTGTAAGGCATTGATCACTTTTTGAAAATACTCTTTGTTGCAAATCCTGCCAGGCTATTGGGGATGTAGACCTATTTTCAAAAGTGATAATTTTACTAGGAACTAAAATGACAATGCCTTGAGCTGCCATACCGGCTCTACCAGCTCTACCAGCTGCATTCAAAATCTCGTGCGCCAATAGTTCTTCAGAACCATTAGTATCCTCATCGAATCGGTCGTCACCAGCAATGATTACAACCTCTGCGGGCAAATTAATCCCTTGTGCTAAAGTTGCTGTTGCAACTATTGCATGTATCCCATCCTTAGCCTTAAATAATGTTTCATTTAATTGTCTTTCAATAGGAAGGAGTAGTCCATGATGTGCAACAACTTGCTTACTAGTGTTGAAAAAAGAATATTTCAAATTACCTAATTCTTTTTCTAGACTATTTATTCTTCGAGAATTTTGAGCATTAAAATAATCTATATCTAAAATCCTTTCTTCTAAAAGTTCATTCAAAGTACGAGCGGTGCTTTTGGCAACGGTTGGGTTATTTACAAAGATTAATGTCTTCATGCCTGATTGAACGAAATGCGCTCCTAACTCAGCCGCTACTTGGTTACGATTACCAGTTATTCTCCAAAAATTATTCATTTCCAACTTAACTTTTTTATCGAAAAATTTTCTGACAAAAAAATCATTAGAGCGATTTGCATCCCAAACATTTCTAAGGCTAAAAATTTGATAGGGAGTAACAATTATCTTTTCTTTTAGCAACTTTGGAGGGCCCCCTGTCGGTTTTTTCATTTTTGCTTCCTTGATGATTTTTTTGAATGATGTCAATTCCTCATTAGGATAGATTATACATCCTTGAAGTTGCCTTGTTGGTTTCCAATTTGAAGTAAATGCTTCGCAGTTACGACCAGTTATACTACTAATCCATGAGGCTATTTCTTTTCCGTTTTCAACCATAGCCGATATTAATAAATAGTCAGCATTAGGTAATTCAGAGAAAAGCCTTAATAAACAATACATTGCATCTAGACTACGCTTGTCGAGACGATCTATCCTAGAATTGACTAAATGAAATTCGTCGAATACAATAAGTCCTATTTCTTCAAAATGTTCAGGATTCATTGCAAGTAGAGTGAGACAACGTTCTGGAGTCATCACATTTATTATTTGTAGCTCTTCGCCACCGAAATCAGTAAACTCGCCGCCAATATTAATGAGATCTAATCCCATATTATCGAACAGTTTAGCTAAATCTCTGTTTATTTGATCTTCTAAAGCATGAGTAGGTACGAGATAAAGAACGGATTTGCCAGTCATTATTGTCGAGGCTATTTTAAGTTCTGCAATAGTTGTCTTACCTGCACCAGTAGGAAAAGTTAACACGGCTGAATTTCCAAAGTTTAAGAATCCTGTTTTAACAGCATCAAAATGATTTTCCCATAGGTATGGTCTCGAGCTAGCTAGCTTTTGTAAAAAAGGTATCCAATCAAATGAATCGATACCTAATGGCGGGTTTACATTTATCACGCCTCGGCTCAGCAAATGGTCTTGTAATATATTTAACAGCAGAGCAAGATGATATGGCCCCGCATAACAGCTTTTAATATCTATCTCGTAAAAGGTCAGTTCTTCTACAGCTAAATCAATAACTTTCTCAAAATAGTTCATTTCAATATCTGCAATTCCTAAAAGCACATCAGCCATTTGTTTTAATCCTAGAAGCAAACACGACCAAAGATAATCTTCAGCTTCTAAATCTTCTTCTTCAACTGTATATTGTCTTTCATTAAATACAATTGCTCTTATGCTGCTGAGCTCACCTTTAGCCAAAAACTGTATGGCTGTACAAAGCTGGCTCTTTAAATTTTGTTCTGAACTGGTATTTATTCTATTAGCAATCTCAGCTGCATCTGCAGGACTATCTCCTATAAGAAAAAGAAGTATAGAAGAAATCCAGCTTGGGACACTTTGTGTTTCTAGTTCGTGTGTAAACCTATTATAAACATTATCCTTAATAAGTTGAAGAAGGTTATGAGCTGTTGCGGCAACAAAGGCCGCTGGTATGCGCTTAGAATTATCTTTGGTAAGAACTGTTAGAGACTCTAGGTTGTTAGCCAGCTTTCTCAATTCCTTTATATCTTGATTTAACCTTTTTGATATTTTCCTAGTTCCATCTATTCTACGTCTTACAGAAACGATACGTGCGTATATTTTCGTTAAATATTGAGGAAGATTATCAGTTTCAGAACCATCGATGCTTGGGGCATTACTTATAATACTAGCTGTTATCGAATTATACATATTATAACCTTTGTGTTTCTAAAAAATTATAAATCTCTACCGAAAAATCATCCATCCAGTCTCTTATGTTTGGTTGGCTAAAAGTCAGCGCTTGACGCCTACCTTGTAGAGATCCTGTGACACAAAGATCATATCCTTTAAAAAGTTTCTTTCTTTTTGCGGGAGTATTATTTTTATGTAGTGGCGTTATTCCTGCTCGATAAATTCGATTAGATGTTTTGTATATATCATTTTCAATCATTTCATCAACCTCGTCATCACTTAAGTTTCCAAGTAGCATTGTGGTCTGAGTAACTAATTGACTATCAAATTCTCCTTTTTCAAATAGTTTAAATTCTGGCCATACTTCTTTAAGTATTGTTTTCCTTGGATTTTCGGTGTATTTATCCTCAGCGATTATTAAAGCACTTATTTTGTTGGTGGATGTTAAAACTAATGCGAGACCATCTATACCATGTTGAGCTGGATTTGTATGTGGTGCCTGTGAAACTAAGGTCACTCCTGTGTTCTCCATTCGCACAGAAATCCAAGTCATCATTTGAAACAACCATCCATCTCTTTTCCAACGTTCTATTTCTGTTGATACAGTAAGTTGTCTTTGAGCACGGTCAATCATTGTTTGTGTTGAGAAGGTTATATTTCGACTTTTGGCTGCGAGAATAGAGGCGACATGACGATGTTTACCGAGAAGCAATAAACCTACTTGTTCAGCAAGTATATGTATATCTTTAATTAACAATTCTGTCTCATGACAAAGTGGTTTATGATCAGTATGGGAATGGATAAATGGCATGGTTAAAGTATTTTAATTATAATAAATTATTTTATGTTTCTTTTTCCATTAGACGGATTTTTAAACTGTACTCATAGGCTTCCTGAAAATATGGACTAAGATTTCCCCAACTTCCACTAAGTGTTGATGTGTGCTCTTGGATTAGAATATTAAAATCTCCATCTAATAAATGTCTTTTATAGAAACAATATCCTACAAGATGAGGTGTTGTTTGAACGTTCTCACTGCCTAAAACGTCATTTCCTAATTTTCGAGCCTTCTTGTCATCAGTAAGAAATGCTTGTCTTGTTTTTTGTGCAAATACAATTGCAGAAAGCTCACCTTTGCCAAGTCGTTTTCTATTGTTGAGAATTTCTATGTCCTGTAAGTCGTCGATGGTAATATTGTAGGTAGTAAATTTTCCCGCTTTAATTTCTTTTTCCAATCTTTCAATTGAAGTTGTGTTTAGTCCTAATTTTCTTTTCTTATGAAGGCATTCATAAGCTACATATCCGGTCATTATGTAGAAACAACCTGCCGTCAAAGATGCCTGATAAATTATAGGAGACAGTAAGATGTTCCAGACAGAACAGGAATCAATTACATTATATAACTTAAATTGAGTAATATTAGAATTCATAAATTAGTTTAAGGTTAAAAAGTGCCAACAAATCTTTTAATTCCTCTTCTTGTATAAGAAACATTTCTGCAAGACGACTCTGGGAGATAAACGATTGGGAATAAGCTTCATAACATTCCCTGACATAGGAAGTTGATAAACCTCTTTTTAAAACTTTCAGTTTAGAACTAGCAATTCGCTCAGAAAGATTTTTAAGTTCCGGATCTTCTTTAAGATAAGTAGGAACTTTGAGATTCTTTTTGTCTTCAACCTGTTTGTGATTTAAAATATTTAGTGATTTTAAACGGTAAAGTAAAGAAATAACATTTACCCTAAGTTGCTCCGCTACTTTAATCAAATGGTCATCAGTCCAACTTACAATTTTCAACGATTTCAGAACTGATTGAGGCATTAAAAATGCTGCGGCAAAACGATTTGCTCTGATTTCTTTTGAATCTTGATTTTCTCGTGTGAAAGACACATTGTACTCTGAATTGGTGTCGAAAATCGAGTGAGCAACTTCATGAGCCAATGTGAAATTTTGTCGGTATAAATCTTCCGAATAATTAACTAATATACATTTTCCAGCTATAGGATGTTGAATGAAAATTCCTGATAAATTTGAATTGTTTAATTCACGTCTGAAAATGTGTATTCCTAACTTTCTAAAGTCATCAAATATATTTTGTAAAAGCTCATAATCTTTATAACCAAGAAATTTCCTGATTTGCATTGCAATAACTTCAGCTTCCTCTATAAAATTATTATTAATTCTGATTGGCAGGTCATATTTTTTGTTTTTCTTTTCAAGTAGTTCCCAAATGTCTGCTTCGCATTCACATAAAAATAGAAACTCCTGTATACTTCGCCTATCTTCTTTAGAAAACTCCCCACCAAATTGACGATATAAACTGTCAGTGTTTTCGGATGCAGATGATTGTTGATTACTTATAAAATATCTATAATCTTCTTTAAAAAAATCAGCCAGTATTAGTATTTCATCGCCTTTAGGTTCAAGACTACCATTCTCAAAATTTAAGATGCGATCAATATCAATTCCAGTATTTTCAGAAACTTCATATACAGAGTATTCTAATCTAGATCGACATGAATTTAATTTTTTTGCTAAGAGCTGAAGATCAAACATATAAAAAGGATAGTGTTAATTTATGTAAATATAAATAAGAAAAATGATGAAATAATTTAAAAATAAAATAGTTTTTATAATATAATTTGGAAATATTGATTTTTTAAAGTTTTCTAGTTCCCAGCCTTCGTTTAAATTTACTTTGGATTCATCTTTAGTTTTTTTAATTACTCATCATTAATAATAATTTTTTAGTTAGTCAAGCAAAGTTAGCATGCTTTGTATCATATAGTTACATTTTTAGGCAAAAGTAACTTCGGTTCTCGTCATGATCTTTGATGCATTTTTCTTTAATTACATCAAGTCCGAAGAGCTCAAGATTTTGGCTTCATATACTGTCATAGCATAATTAAACTTATTTGATAGGGCAACTCACTTATTTTCATCTATTAATCTTTTGCCTCTGTAGATGTAAATTAGAGATAGTAACTGTTTGAGCTGTGCATAGTGGTGGATAGAGACACTTACTAATCATTATTAGGCATGTCGTCACTTACGATAAATGTCTTTCACTAGTATGTTTTTTCGTTGTCAAGCGAAATGTCAAATCTTCTATATTTTTAATTCGTTTTTGCAACTTGTGTATATTATTTTCGTTATCTATTAAACTTCTTGTTGGGTGTGCAATTCTCTTTCGTAACTCGTTTATGCTACCTAAGTTTTGCCATTCCGTTTTGGTATAACCAAATTCACGATAAAGATTTTTATCGGAGATTATTTTAAAAAAGTCAACAAGAAAAAAGTGTTCCGTTAATTGATTTTCTAAATCAGAAGTTATTAGGCTATTGTAATTCTCAATTATTAGTTTGTATTTGTCTTTTGCGTTAGTTATATCAATTTTGCTTTCTATCCATTCTTTAATTTCATTATCTGTTAGTTGCGAATTCAAAAAGTTTCCTAATTCTCTTTCTAACTCACAAATTAAACTGAAAATATATATTTGAACTTGTTTACAATTCAGGTTAGCTAATGTTATAAGTCCGGAAATATTTTTCTGATATCGTAAAAAAAAGAATGTTTTTTTTTGATCTGCAAATTTGTCTATAATATCTCTAATGTTTGTATCTAAAGGAATCACGTCACCATAAGTAATTTGAAGTCTTTCAATTTTATCGAATTTGTTTGGTTCTAAAGTTTTGAAAAACTCAGTAATAGTTCCATTTGTTGATTCTATTGGCAAATGATCAAATCTGTTTTTCTTCATTATCTCCAGATAGTTGTTGGAATTAATGTCAGTTTCTTTAATAGAAGTCCAACGCAGTCTACTTATACCAACTGAAGCAGCAGTAATTTTAACTTGTCCTTCGTCTTGAAAAAATATATCTTCTATCATTTTAATGTATTAGCAACATTTACAGTCAATGTTTTGACTTCCATTTGGACGATTATACGGAGATATTATTATAAGTTCATTTACAGCAAAAGCTACAGCTTGAACAAGGGATTTGTCCAATCATTATAAGTAGACATTTCAAGCATCTCTATAATTTTTTCGGCCAAAACTTCATTTGCTTCATCTGAACTCACATCTTCAATAAGATTAATTTCTCCAGACTTTTCATTAAGGATATTTTTAGGAGCAAAATTTATGTAAGCTCTATATTTATTTGTACTATGTTGAATGTTTGCAACAATACCAACAGCTATTCCATATTTATTCAAAAAATAACTAAAAAAGTCATAATAATCAGATTTGGATTCAATGTATTTAGTATGGAAAAATCTCTTTACATCATTATCACTACTAAGAAAATACTTTAGCATTTTTGAATTAAATTTAGGATTTCCCATGTCGCAATTTATTATTAATACTTAAAAACAATTTTATAAAATCAGTCACTTAACGTGAAAAGCTCTATTTTATTAGAGGTTTCCAGACATAACAAAAATAATAAGTATTATAAAATCTACAGTCAGTATTTTTACTAATTTTTTTCAGAATGATTATAATTTAGTGTTTTAATAAATCCCAATTCTTGTCAGGATTTAGTTATAAAATTCGCATTATTTCCCAAGATACTTCTGTACCTCAGCAGCAGAAGTTCCAACAGCCTTGACTGCTTCTTTCAAACGTTCTTTGGTAACACCAAACTTTTTTGACCAGTATTCTAATTCCCAAGTTTCGTTTACATTCACTTTACTTGCATCTTGTGGTTCTTTTACTTAAATCGTCACTCACAATAAATAATTTTTGATTAGTAAAGTAAATATAAAGAGGTTTTATATTATATCATTACGGTTTTCCGTAAAGTAAAAAAATCCTAACTAGAGTTAGGATTTTCTCTTACTTTGATTTTTAGATTTTTCTTCTAAAAGTGGTGTCTCGGCTATAATTGAATTAAGTTGGCTCTGATTTATTTTAGAAACAACTTTAATGTATGGTGAAAAGCTGGATCAACAACGATTCTTTTATAAGTTACTTAGCAAGATCGAACTGTGAAACGGCCCTGACCAAAAAAGAATTCAGGTGAAATATTAGAGAACTTAATAAGCAATAGTTTTGCTTTAAAATCTCATTGATATTTTCAAATATCTGTAGTAATATTTAGTCTCCAGTAAATAGAAAATTAAGTAATGCAAAAAGCTATGAGGCTATACTAGTAAAATATGCAGAATCAATGAAGATGGAATTTTTTATGTTGCTAAGCAAACATTTACTACTATTGGTACTTTATTGACCGGTGTGTCAAGATAAAGTTATTAGTCAAATAGTAGGTTAAACTAGTATAAAAATTACACATCTAAATAAACTGATTTTGATAGGAAAGTGAGGGATTTTGTACCCATTCCCCATCGCTTTATGGATAAGATTTACGCTGTAGTATCTCTGTGAATGGCCTCAAATAGGACATTGGCAAAAAAGTGGTAAAATCCTAATTTAAATTTTACGTAGTAAAGGTAAAAATTTTTGCTCAAAACTGCAAGTAAAAAGACCAAAATTTGAACAGGTTTTTTTAGGTTTCAAATAAAAAATTTAGTCCTTCTCTTTGCGACTGAAACTTCTCAATTAAAATATTTCTAAAAGAAAACGAAAAAAAAGAAAAAAAGAAAGCCTTTTGAAAATGAGCGTGGCATCTGTCAAGGTTTTTTGGAAAAAGTTTTTGCGTAGATTTTTATACGCAAAAAGTTTTTCCGAAAATCCGGAGGGCTTGACCTTGACAGAATTTAGCTGTCTGAATAGGCAGCTAATTGTCTTTGGTTTCTGTTTTTTATAATTTATGAATGCATAAGACTAAAATGACTTATCATAAAGGTTGTAAAGATTAATTTGATGACATCGCCAAATCTAAAAGTAAAAAAATCAGTTTATTAATTATCAAACTAAACGGCTACGAAATCAAAGCTACAAGAGTCCCATAACGTGATAAATAACATAACATTTATGGGACTGAAAATATGCTTATAAATTCCGCTAACATCCGGAAACTAAGACAACGAGCTGGCTTGTCCGAAGAAATAAGGTCTGAGTAGATCTTCAAAATTATAAAATCCTATTTCTTTATTTTTAATATTTTCCGCTACAAATAACGCCCCACTGCCAAACGCCTCACGGGATATCGATTCATGGACAAGCCTGACGGTCTGATAAGGAAATCCAAATATTAGCTCATGTTTTCCGACGATACCTCCTGCACGTACAGAGTTGATCGATTCTGTCTCAAGATTCAATGTTTCAGCAATTCTTACTGCGGTTCCTGAAACTCCCGATTTAGATTTAAAATGTTCCTCAATCAATTCAATATCGACTCCCGGAGCAATATTTTTTAACAGTGAGGCCGCAAAAAGAAGATAGTTGACACCCAAAGTAATATTCGGAGACCAGAATACCGTTGTAATTTCAGAAAGACTTTTCAGGAATGCAATCTGTGAATCCTCATAATGTGAGATGGCAGATATGATCTTGATGCCGTTTCGGGCGGCAGCACTTCCGTACTCTAAAATGCTTTCAGCATCTGAAAAATCCACGATAATATCTACCGGATTCAATTCGAAAAATTGATCAATATTGATCTCGTCCTTTACATGAATTATACTCCCGTCATTAGCTTCAACATTTAAAGCTGCTTTGGCAGTAGACAATCCCGGCTCTCTTTTGTTTTTCAATACCCATTCCAGGCAAAAGGCTTCATTGCCTAGAATAACACTAGCTACAGCTTTTCCCGCCTTTCCAAAACCGATAAGACCTATTTTCATAATGATATATATTAAATTGGCAATTGATCTGCATTCTTAAAAGATCCTGCCTGATTAGTAACTTTGCGGATATGTAATTTACTAAAATTATTTTAATCCGTTATTACAGTATCTATGGTCAACCCTACAATCTTCCGCCCAAAGCTTTAAACAACAATACGTTATTTCTCGTATTCTCGTGCTGAAACCTAAGCAGGTCAAGTTCTGCCTGAAGCTTGCTTTTCTGCGCATTGATCAATTCAAAATAATTGGCGTAGCCTGTAATGTATAAATCGTTGGAAACTTCAATTCCTTTATCGAGAAACCCTACTTCTTCCTCTTTCAAATCCAGAACGCGATGAAATATTTTGGTCTGTTTTAAAATAGACTGAAGTTCATTAAAAGCGGTCGTTACACTTTTCTGATAATTTAGAAAAGCGATTTCCTGCTCACTGTTGGCAATATTGAATTCATATTTTAATTGTCCTTTGTTGAAAACAGGAACCATCAATCCGCCTAATAGCTGGCCTGCCAAAGAAGTCGGCTTAAAAAATGTTTCCGCTGAAAAAGAATTTAATCCGAAGGTCGCACCCAGATCAATCCTGGGATAAAATGCGGCTCTTGCTGCTTTTGAATCAGCATGTGAAGCCTGCAATGTATAGTAATTAGAAACCACATCCGGCCTCGAATGAATGACTGCATCCACATTGATGTTCTTATTCAAAATCTCAAAATTGGTTGGCAAAAGTGTAGAACCTCTTTCAATTTCACCGCCATAGACTCCTGTCAAAGTTGCAATAGCTTGTTTTACCGTTACAATTTCGACTTTTATGTGTTCAATTTCCGCCAGCCAGTTGTTGTTCTGAGCCTTAAACTGCTGAACGGCAAGCTCGGTAACTTTCCCTACTTCACGCTGAGCCTTAATGATCTCAAAAGCCCTTTTCTGCAAATTATAATTGTCCTGATAGATTTTCAAACGTTTGTCTAGCGCGATCAGATCATAATAGAGATTGGCGATATCGGTAAACAGATCAATCTGGATCAGTTTCAAACCTTCTTCCGAAGCCAGAAATTTATTCTGCGCCGAAAGCTTTTTATTTTTCAGCTTTCCCCAGGCATCGACCTCCCAACTGCTTCTTGCTCCCATCCAGTAATTCGGCGTAAAGGTCGTGTTGATTTTCTGCTGCTCGGTAATATTCTGAGAAAGATTGGTATCATAATTCCCCACGCCTTCCATCGTATATTTTCCGTAACGGTCGCCTGAAACAATCGCTCCGACATCCAGAGAAGGAAGCAGTTCTGTTTTCGAACGTTTCAGGAAACTATTTGCCATTTCAACACGTTGCTGCGCGATTTTAAAATCCGGATTCGCCTGTTTTACCTGTTCAAAAAGTTTCAGGAGATTCTGGTCTGTGAAATAGGTTTTCAGGTCAATTCCGGTAAAATCTCCGCTGTTGGGAATGTTTCCCGAGGCTTGTAATTCAGGCGTGTCCTTTACTTCTTTTATCGCGATTACTTTTGGGACGGCGCAAGATGTTACCACCAATGCTGTTGTGCTCCAAACTATGAATTTCAAATTATTTCGTTTCATTCTTCTTTTTGTTTTCAAGGGTTGCGAAAAAAATGTATAATCCCGGAATAATGATCAGTCCGAAAACGGTCCCGATCAACATTCCACCTGCAGCTGCGGTTCCGATCGAACGGTTTCCTATAGCGCCTGCTCCTGAAGCGATACACAGCGGAATCAAACCTGCAATAAATGCAAACGATGTCATCAGGATCGGACGGAGACGTTGTTTTGCCCCTTCAATTGCAGCGGGAATGATTTCATTTCCTTCTTTATGACTTGCGACAGCAAATTCTACAATCAGAATGGCATTTTTAGCCAATAACCCGATCAGCATTACCAAGGCGACCTGTGCGTAAATATTGTTATCCAGTCCGCAGACTAGCAAGGCAATGTAAGAACCGAAAATACCTGTTGGCAAACTCAGTAAAACCGGCATTGGTAAAAGGAAACTTTCATATTGAGCCGCTAATAAAAGATAGACAAAAACCAAACAGACAATGAAAATATAAATAGTCTGATTTCCCGACAGAATTTCTTCCCGTGTCATTCCCGACCATTCAATTTCAAAACCTTTAGGAAGGCTTTGTTCAGCAATTTTTTCGACGGCAGCAATCGCATCTCCGGAACTGTAACCTTCGGAAGGTTCACCATTGATCATCGCAGACATATACATATTGTAACGCGTTAAAACTTCCGGTCCGTAAACTCTTTCAATTGTGATGAAAGTGGAGAATGGAACCATTTCACCTTTGTCATTTTTTAAATATAAATTCAGAATGCTTTCAGGAGTTTCGCGGTATTCCGGACTCGCTTGCACCATTACTTTGTACATCTGCCTGAACCGGATAAAATTAGTGGCATAATAAGAACCTAACATCGTCTGCAAAGTTGACATCGCATTATCCACCGAGATACCTTTTTTGGCTGCCATATCATAATCGATATTGATCATATACTGCGGAAAAGTGGCATCAAAACTTGTAAAGCTGTTTTTCAGTTCGGGTGCTTCATTAAGCTTTTTGACAAAATCTTTGGTGATCTTATCCATATTTTCAATGGTTCCGCCGGTTCTGTCAAGCAGACGAAGTTCAAAACCACTTGTATTACCGAATCCCGGAACAGTAGGCGGTGCAAAGACTTCAATTTCGGCATCTGAGATTCCTTTTGTTTTTTCAGTAAGTTCTTTAATAAAATCCTCAACAGACTTACTTCTTTCTTTCCAGTCTCTGAGATTGATCATCGCCATACCGTATGACGAACCTGCTATTTCCGTCACTACACTATATCCCGCCAGGGTCGTTACGTTTTCTACCCCATCGATTTTTTTGGCAATCGCTGTAATGTCATCCAGGACTTTTTCCGTTCTTTCAACTGTCGCACCTTGAGGCGTTGTCACGCTCACGTAGGCCATTCCCTGATCTTCCATCGGAATAAAGCCCGAAGGAAGGAATTTAGAAGTCAATCCGATCAGGAAAACAAATAAGAAAAGGAGTCCAAAAGTTACCATCGTTCGGGTGGCAAATTTTGATAGAACTTTGACATATCCATTGGTTACTTTTTCAAGAAAAAAATTAAACTTATTAAAGAATTTATCGATAATTCCTTTCTTTTTATCGTGATTATGAGGTTTTAAAATTAAAGCACATAAAGCAGGAGTCAACGTCAATGCATTGATTCCCGAAATCACAATACTTATCGCCAACGTTAATGAAAACTGTCGGTAAAAAACGCCGACCGGACCATCCAGGAATGCTACCGGAATAAACACCGCAGACATGACCAATGTAATCGCCACGACTGCACCTGCAATTTCTTTTGTGGCAATAACCGTAGCCTGGTAAGGCGGAAAACCTTCTTCCATTTTAACATGAACTGCTTCGACGACGACAATTGCATTATCGACGACAATACCGATGGCCAAAACCAAAGCAAAAAGTGTTAATAAATTCACGGAGAAATCCAACATATCCATAAAGGCAAAAGTTCCGACCAATGCCACAGGAACTGCCAAAACAGGTATCAATGTAGAACGCCAATCCTGAAGGAAAAGAAATACGACAATAGCTACCAGAATAAAGGCTTCCAATAAAGTATGCAATACCGCACTAATAGAAGCGTCGAGGAATCTCGAAACATCATACGCCATATTGTAATCCATTCCCGGAGGAAAAGAATTCATTTTCAATTCAGCCATCTTGTCCTTTACATGCTGGATGACTTCCGAAGCATTTGAACCAGGTCTCTGCTTCAGCATAATTGATGCGGAAGGCCTCCCGTCGGTCTTTGAAACCATTCCGTACGTCATAGCCCCGAACTCCACTTTGGCAATATCTTTCAGTTTTAGAATCGTTCCCTCCTCATCGGCTCTGACCGGAATTTCTTCGTACTGTTTCGGCTCAAAAAATTTGCCTTTGTACTTAATCACATACTGCAGCTGCCCGGCTTTTTTACCGGAAGACTCTCCCACTTTTCCGGGAGCTGCGGAAATATTCTGTTTCTGAAGGGAATTGACAACCTCATCCGCCGAAATATTATAGGCTGCCATTTTCTGAGGGTCGAGCCAGATCCGCATTGAGTATTCTTTCTGACCCATAATTTCGGCACGGCCTACTCCATCCAGACGTTTCAGTTCCTGAAGAACATTGATGTCTGTAAAATTGTAAATAAACTGCTCATCCTGACTTGGGTCTGTACTTGTGATGTTGAGATACATCAACATACTATTCACCTCTTTTTCTGTCGTAACTCCGGCTCTGATTACTTCTTCGGGTAATTCGTCGAGAATTGTTGTTACTCTGTTCTGAACATTCACTGCTGCCAGATCGGGGTCTGTTCCTACCTCGAAGAATACCTGGATCAACGTCAAACCGTCATTAGAAGTCACCGTCGACATATACGTCATTCCCGGAACACCGTTGATCGCTCGTTCCAAAGGCAAAGCAACCGCATCCGCAGAAACTTCGGCATTCGCTCCGGTATATTTTGCCGTAACCGTTACAGAAGGCGGAACGATATCCGGAAATTGGGTGATCGGCATCTTCACCAAGGCCATAATTCCCAGCAAAACAAAGACAATGGAAATCACTAACGAAAGAACCTTTCGCTTTATAAACATTTCTACCATGATTGATTATTTAAGAATTAAAGTCTGTTTTTGATTTTGATCTGATCTCCGTCTTTGAGTGACTGAGTGCCTTCATAAATAATCAAGTCTCCTTTTTTGAGACCGCTTTCCACGAGGTATGAATCTTTTAGAGCCGTTCCGACCTCAATATTGGTCATCTTAACTTTGTTGTTCTTATCCACCTTGAAAATGTAGGTTTTATCCTGAATAGAAAATGTTGCTTTCTGAGGGATAATCATGGCATTATTCTGAACTTCCGAGATGGAAAGTTTTCCAGACGCACCGTGTTTGATCAAATGATTAGGATTGGGAAACAGAACTTTATAGCGAATGGAACCCGTTGCCCGGTCTATCTCACTTTCTGCCGACTTTAAGGAACCGCTAAACTGATATGCTGCGCCATTAGGCAGTGTTAATTCAATTTTCTGGTGTTTTCCCAATTTGTCGTTAGCCAACAGTTCAAAATACTGATTTTCCGGAATCGAAAAATAAGCATACACTTCATCGAGCTGCGATAAGGTAGTAAGCAGGGTTCCGTTGGTCACAAGACTGCCGTCCTTATGTGGTATAATATCAAGAACACCGTCAAAAGGAGCTGTGATGGTTGAAAAATTGATCTTTTGCAGTACTGCTTTTCTTTCGGCATCTGCAAATGCGTATTTTGCCCGTGCAGACGAAAGTTTGGCTTTAGCAAGCTCCAATTCATTATCGGCAACAAATTTTTTATCGTGCAGACTTTTGACCTGCTTTAGCTCTACCTCTCCGATACGGACGTCGGCCATAGCTTGTTTCAGGCTTGCAGTGGCCTTCAGCAATTCAACCTGGAGCTCGGCATCATTAATCTTAAATAATGCTTGTCCCTTTTTTACAAACTGACCTTCGTTGACATAGATCTTCTGAATGATACCACTCAACCGGGAACGTATCTCAACATTTCTCTTAGCCTGGATGTCGGTCACAAACTGGTTGGTGACTAAAGTATCTTTCTGTTTTACAACATATACTGGGACTTCCCTATGGCTTTTGTTTTTATTCTGCTGGTTTTTACCACATGACCATGTGCATATCAATGCAAGACTGCACCATATGAGACTTTTTGTTTTCATTGAAAATTTTTGATTACTAAACTTGATTAAACAATAACATTTAGTAATTTTCAGAAAAGCTGCAGTAAATGCAGATAAGAAGTAAAGAAACTATAAATGGGTTTAGTAGATGCAGGAGGAAAAACCTCGAAGGTTTCAAAACGCTCGTTTGTGGAACTTGAATAATCTCCATCAATATCTGCAGAGCTTAAAAATTTCGAGAAATTTTTACCACAAACCGGTAGCGCTTTTACATTTTTATAAGATTTAGAAGAAACATTAAAACCTTTCTGTGTGCAATGTTGGTTCGTCAAAAAATTCGTAATAGACATTTTAGTCCATTTCGAATTAACCAGAGTAAAAATTGTAAGGATGTATAAAAAAAAAGACGACCTAAAAATCATTCAATAAAGAAATTTTTAATGGTTTTAATGCTCAAAAAGTGTTTTGGACAAATATAGGTCTTTCTAATTTTAATCTTTTTTTAATAAGCGTTAAAATTTTATTAATTACTGAAAAAAATTGTTAACACAAATATATAACGCAAGGTTTGTCATCAAATCACGCACAATCCATCGACAATTAAAATAGTGAACAAATTGCTATCTTCTCTTAAAATTTTCAACACTAATATTCGTTCCACTATTATCTTTTATTTCAGTTGAAAATTTTGTATTGATTGAATATTTTGCTTCTGCTGAATTAAAAGAGGTTAAATTTTCATCAGCTCGCTCCCTGATATAATTAATCTTCTTAGCGCACGCCATACTTGTTTCTTTTTCAATTTTGTATTTCATAATGAGATTTGTCTTCGTGTCTGGAAGCTCTTCCAATCTTTTATCCAGTTCTGCAATTCTAGTTTCAGTATCGAGAGTTTGTTTTTCAATTTCACCGACATTTACGCCCTTCGTCGCAAGGTCTTCTATGGCTTGCAAGACTAATTCCTTCGCTGCATCGACAGTTTTTTGGTAATGCGGAAGCTGGCTTTTCCAGTATTCCGAATTTCCGCTCTCTTCTTTTGAATACCCTAAAATCCTATTGTAACTTTCCTGCGCTTTGGTAACCTGTTCCTGAACTTTTGTAAATCCCTCATATTTCCTTAGCACGAAAGCACTATCCGCAAGATGTTTGTTTTTCTCACTTTCAATTCTTTTTTTCATTAGCTCAATCTCAATATTCGCCCGTGTTTCTGGATTCGTTATAATGGCGGTTTTAAGTTCTTGTGTAGAAATATCGGAAATATCCAGCACATCCGCTCCCTTCTTCATCGCTTCGAGGTATCGATCCTGCTTAGACTGCAATTTCTGGAGCATAAAGACATCAATGCTGTCGTTGGTCAGCATAAAATTAATCCGTACATTTTCATTCCTATTTCCCTGTCGCCACGCGCGTCCTTCCACTTGTCGTAAAGAAGTAAAATTATAGGGCAGCGAAAGCAGATAAACATCGCTGGTATTTTCCTGGAGGTTCATTCCTTCCTGTATCGCTTCACTTCCGATGACCACTTTAATTTTCCCGGCATTAAAGTCATCCTGAATCTTTACCCTGTTGGTTTTGCTTGTCGCGCCGGTGATGACTCCGATTTCTTCCGGTTTATAACCAACGTTATTAATAAGGTATTCTTTCAGCTTAGGAAACTCTGATACTGCCAATTCAGAGTAAATAATTTGTCCGGAATCAGGAATATCATTTTTATTCTGCCGGATCAAATCCATCGTCAGCTTCAGCTTAGGAGAATTTTCGATAAATTCATTGACAGATGGCATTTCACCATCATAATAAGGCGATAGGTAGGGCGAAATTGCAATGAGCCTGGCGTTGAGGATATGTGTTAAGATGGCTCCCTGCTGGCTGTCATCGAAGCTGTCATTGAGTAGATCATATTGTTCCCTGGTCAGATCATTCTGCTCAATTTTATATTCTTTGTTGATCTTATTGGGGCGTTTCAGCTCAGGGTTGTCTTCTTCGCCTTTGATATCAATAAATTCCGACAAAAGCTGCTGAAACAAAGAATTATTCTTAAACCGTCGGACATTGGCCTTGAACTTCACGTCACCTTTTGCATCGATCTCCATATCGGTATCGGCTTCCATAAAAGTTTCAAAGAACGTGTTGACATTAAAGTAGCCGGATTCTTCCAGGCGTTTATTAGCGATTAGCGACAATATCGAGTAATACTCAAGGGGTTTATTAGTGAAAGGTGTTGCCGAAAGCAAGGTGACATTTCTGCCATTGTTTTTGTCCTGAATGTACTGCGCAGCCATCCAGGTATTGATTCCCAGTTTCGAGGTCTGTTGGTTCTGGCTTCTGAAGTCGGAAGCGAATCTTCGATCCTCAATTTTCACCTTACCCACAATATGGTTGGCGTTGTGGACTTCATCGTAAGTTAAGTGGTCAAAACCAAAATCCTCCCAGTCGTAGATCTTTCCCCGCTTCATTTTCCCTTCGATCTGTTTCTCTTTCTCCAATTCTTTTTGAAAATCCCTCTCGCTGATGGAATTAACACTTCGCATCTCACTTTCGGAGATGTAGGAAAATTTCGAAGCTAAATCTTGGGTAATACTTTCAGAGAAACCAATATTGTTGAAGCCCTCATAAGTTACAATGGTGATTTCACCGTCCTTATTATCAAATTTCGAGAGGTCATAATCTTTACCGAGATTCCCTAAAACATTCAATTTCGCATTAGGAATGGTTTCAAATATAGTTTCGACCCACTGCTTGAGGATACTGTCATTGGGAACAACAATCAATGGCCTTTTGGCATTTCCCCGTTCCATCGCTTCGTGCATCGAAAGAATTCCGGATAAGGTTTTCCCAAATCCGACCTCGTGTGCGAGCAGACCGACCCCTTTGGTGGTCAGCCTTCCGACTCCTGCTTTCTGAACTTCGGTCAGTCTTAGCTCACGTCCCTTAAAGTTCTTGTGGATCTTGGAGAACAAAGGAAACTTCGAATAATCCGGAACGTGTATATTGTTGTAATTCCTGTTGAAATCCTTTACGAAACGCTCCCTTAGATCATCCGTTAATTCTTCTCTCAAAAATTTCTGGAACAGGTCATTGGCTGCGGCTTTTCTTCTTTCCCGAACCAAAGCATTCCGTTCCTTATCACTTCCCGTAACGGTTTCGTTATTGACAAAACCTCGTACTTCCCAGGCGGAGGATCCTGCAAAAGCCTCACTCGATAAAGTGCCTACAAAATCTTTGAATTTTTCAGCGAGATTATAGCTCACCGTTACGGATTTCGTTTGCCTGGTTTTTGGGTTCCACCGGTCTTTTTCAACGGTTCCTAAATCAAATTGGTGTACAAACTCGTGATTCGGACTGATAAAAATTTCATCTAAAATTTTTGGTTTCGGGAGCGCATTTAAAAGAAGGTTTAACTGTTTGTTGTATTGGTCCTTTGTTCCTCCAACTGCATTTTTATCCTTGAAGTCAACTTCGAGCTGTTCCAGTTTTGCATAGATATTTCCTTCGGCATAATAAAAATCGTGAACCCAACGGCCATCAATGAAATTGGCAAAACGATAATGATTCCCGTAGTTGTGCAAAGTCCCGTCATAAGAAGTATCCCGGAATGCTTCAAGCTCTTCTTGCAGGATATCCGATTTGTTCTGAAATGAGGTATTGACGATCTCATCGGGTTTGGAAAAATGGTATTTTAAAATTCCTTTTTTAAGTTCCGGGCTGGTCTGATACCTGTACTCCGTATTTTTATTTTCCTGTAAGTGAATGATCTTTTCAGCTTTTTGCAGAATATCATTAATTTTCTCTTTTGAAAATTTCTTTGGTTGAACTGACAGTTCGGATTGCAGCTTTTTGTATTTTAAAATTTCTTTTAGAACCGCGGGCGACTTGAATTTTATGGCATTGAGCTTAGACAATACAGCTTCAATTTTTTCCCGGACTTCATTATGGCTAATCTTACTTTTTTCCTTATCACCAATACCTTCCGGATTCGTTTGGGTGAAATCTTTCTTTTGCACAGAAGTAGAATCCGTAGTTCTACTTTGTTCCTCAGCCTCAAAAAATAGGTCTTCAAACAGATTACCAATCCGTTCCGTTTCTTTTTTGTTTTTAAATTGCTGGATTTTAGATAGTGCATCCTCCAGATTCCCGTACACATAATTTTCAAGACGCCCGAAACGGTTTGTTTTTTCACGTATTTCACCTAAAATTCTTGAAGGGTTAATTTCAAAATAGTTGGAAATGTCTGTGGAGATTTTCTGACCGTTTTTTTTGAGAATGATAATATCGGTTCCGATTTGTGTTCCTGCAAAAGCGCCATTAGGCAGACGGAAGCCTTCTATGATATGGGCATTGAGCAGGTTCTTCTGCCGGTTCAGCCAGCCCGATGGCAGCACCATTGCCAGAAGTCCGTTGGGTTTTAAGGAGTCCAAAGAACGCTTCACGAAATAATCTTCATATTTGGAAATTTTCGGTTCTTCCCCTAAACCTTTGTAGAAACCACGGTGATCACCATAAGGCGGATTACCGATGACTAAATCATAAGGCGTTGAAAACGCTTTTTTATTTCCTCTCTCATCAATAAACTCGGTTTCAAAAGAACGGAAGTTAATTTCTGTATCCGGATGAAGGATTTTTGCAATTTTTGCGGTGGTTTCGTTGATCTCAAAAGCAGTGATATTGACTTTTGGTTCCAGTTCTTTTGCGGCGTACAGGAAATTGCCCGTTCCGACACTGGGTTCTAAGACAGAAATTTCATTCCGGCCTTTGAAATGGTCTTTGATTAAATTTCGGACCGCATCAACAATTTTTGAATCGGTGTAATATTCATCTAAAATTCCTCTGCCTTCTTTAGCGATTCCTCCGCTTCGGAATTGGCTGCATACTTCCTTCAGATCATCGGATATGACGAGATTTTCTTTAAGATGAACTTGGTGATCGTCAGAAACGAAACAAGCTGCGGAAACGACTTCGGCAACTTGTTCATTGGTCAGCTTCTGACCTTTATATTTTGATATAAGACCTTCTACATCGGAAACTGATCTTCCTCGTTCTTCTGTACCGGATACAGTTCTCCCGGATACGATTGCGCCCACGGAATGTTCTCCTGCTTCATCTTGTTCATCATTTCTCGGTTGTGTTCCGTCATTGGATCGTCCTCGGTCTCTGTCTCCGACCAAATGCTCCCAGATTGCGTCTGCAAGTCCATTTCCAGCATCGTTGCGGCCCAAACTTTGTCCGCCTGTATGATTTCCGTTTTGTTCGGATTGGCTGTTTTCGCTAAGCTTTCCAACACTTCTTCCAGCAGATTCGGATCCCAGGTGCTGAGTGTCGGAAATTCTTTCGAATCCAGTTCTGTCTTTTTCATCGGCTTCATTTTTTGATTCATCTAAAATACCATTTTTATTTAGTTTGTTTTGCAGGTAGTCATTGAGATTTTGATTTTCATTTATGGAAATTCCGTACAATGATCTGATGTCTTTGATATTTTTGTCTTTAAATGCATTAAGAATTTTTCCGGTTACTAAATCCCCGGCTTTGTAACCATTCAGACAAAGGAATATTTTACCGTCAAAATTCTGATATCTGTTCAGAAATTTCCTAGTATTTTCATTGGAATTAAGCGTTATTAAAGTCCTGTTATTGTTCTGCCTGTTTAACCGGAGGAGCTCTAAGAACGCAAGCCGGTCTTCACTGTTTGTAAAGACGATCATTTCATTTTTAGTTCCTTCCGTTATGGAAATATCGCCAGGGAAATTTCCTGAAACTTCTTCGCTACTCACTTTCTTCTGTTTTTTACAAAATGGTTAAATTCAAAAATTTCTTTAGCGGTATCGTCCCAATTCTTTCTGGGAATCAGCTGAAGGGTTACGAAAATATCCTTCTTTTTATCGTAGGAATCTATTCTTTCAATTCTGCCGTGATAATCCCTACCAACATCACGGTAAAGGGCATAGGGTAGGATGGTATCCGTCGGGTAAATATAATAGCGGGTATAATTCCAGGGTGAATTGATCTCAAAGCGTTTGTAATTCTTTTTGAAAAGCACCGTGTCGCTTAATGTCCTGCGGTTTCTGTAATTCAGAAGCGGCTCTTTTGTAAATACCGCTCCCCTCGTTTTGTTATACACCGATCTTGCAAGTTGGTATTTGCTCATTGCCGGAAGCAAGGGCGTTGCATTTCCAATCTTGTTTTCATTGCCGATGTCGTAATAGACCGAGTCTTTGATGAAATAGGTTGCGGCTGTCATTTCAGGAAACTCCAGGTCAGGAACCATTTCGATGATAGAGTCATTCTGATAATTGATCTTGGAAAGATGGAAGTTTTGTATTTTATCCAATCCTTTGGAAGCATCAAAATAAACATTTGAAATAAGGTCAATTCCGCCCTTTTCCGATTTGATCTCTTTGTGACAGGAGATCAGCACCAATAACAGGAATACATACTGAAGTATTAATTTTTTTTTACTCACATTCATTTTTATTTAATTTTTGTGTTTGAGAATCTGTGATTTCATTTTGATCGATTAAAAAAAGCGGCAGATCACAAAGACCCACCGCTTTCGGATATTGGTCAGGTATTATTTATCGTTTAATGCTTTGCTCTTTCACGTTATTTTTTTCGTGCCTGTTGTCTTGTTCCAGTCCTTCCAGCGGTTTGTTGGTATTAATCCGGTTCATTTCGGAATCATACAACTTCAGGTTTCGGTTCTGAGGGTCTAACACGGCTTTCCCTTCGATCACCTTATCATCTTGCTCAAATTTTACCTTCACCACATTTCCTTTTTCCAAAGATTTTATGGTATTGTCCTTCCATTCCGGTTCGTCAAAAACAAGCTTGGATTTTTCTACGATCTTATCGGTTTCCACACCATAATTCTGATAGAAATTCTGGAAATAGTAATTTCCTTTTTCGGTTTTGGGCTTTTCAAAATCAAACTGTACAAAAGCGGTTTCCTGCTGTTTGCTTTTTGGATTCTGAAATTCAATTTTAACACTTCGCCCTTCCAAGAGATTGACTGCTTCTTTAGCGGTGAAGTTGCTTTCCCTTGTGACCGTGAAATTATGAGATCGGTCATCGCCATTTGCATTCGTCAGTATTGCATTGTAGGAATTAAGAAAAATGCCTCCCCGTTCCGTTTTGTTAAACTTTAACGTAAAATCGACTTTATTTCCCGGTAAGGTTTTATCGGAAGAAGTTTTTATTTCAAACTGTTGATTCTTTGCACTGATTCCTTGTTCTAAATCTTTGTGGAGTTTTTCATCTTCTCCAAATCCAAGATATTTCATCTGGTCTTTCAGGTATTTCACCTGGTCGAAATCTTTTTGTGTTTCCATAATGTTGTGATTTTGATTGTTATATTTTACTTCGTTGATCGATAAGGGCCTATATGATGAATTTCCGTCCTCATCGAGATACATCTTGATGATCTGCCCTCCCGGCAAAATAGAATATGCTTCAGCATATTGCTGTTTTTCCAGTAGACCGTAGGCCAATTCATATTTATCATTTTTTGATAGATGATGGCGGTCAACAAAATCCGGAAGCTGCTTCAATTGTTGCTCAGTCAAAGAATAGTCTCCGTCGGTTGTTCCGAATTCCATCTTTTCTAAATAGCTTTGCCTTTGAGATATGCTAATGTTTAAATTTTTCACAGTAAAGTCTCTCTCTTTTAAAGAGCTATTAAAATTCAGCAGATCTGTGCGTTCCTCTTCTGAAAGTTTCGGAAAAATATCGTTGGTAAATGCTCTTTCTTTCAGATCATTTTCGGCGAATTTTTTAAATTCAGTTAGGCTTACAAGTTGATCACCACTACCTGTCAGACTTGTCCAGTCATTACGGCCATTGGGTAAACGATATTCCTTTGTCTGTAGGTCATAATTGTAGTAAGTGTTACCACTCGGGCTGATGAGTGATCCACTGCCGTCATCGTAATGAATCCATTCCCAACCTTCAGAAAGAGATGGCTCATAAATTAAGCTTTCGGTTACTTTAAAATTCATAATTCATTCTCTGATATAATTTCCATAATAATCTGCTTTGGAAGAAAATTCCAGCAATAATAGCTGCTGCTAAAAGTTATTTTGTTGTTAACCACTCCATTACAATTGAATTTGATTCTCTTGTCAAACATCAGTAACTGTAAGTCTTTATCCATAAACAATTGCTTTGGAGCCGCATCATTCAGCCAGGTATTTGACATCAGCAGAGCAAAAGGCTTATTGAATTCCAAACATCTTTCAAAAATTTTCCTTTTATTGGTGTAAGGCGGGTTTGATATGATGACATCCCACTTTTCAGGCTCATAGTAGTAAAAATCCTGCCCGTTTCGGATATGCGAAAACTCAACTTTATTTTCTTTTGCGATCTCGCTCACGAATCGGCTTTCTTGTGTATCAAACGGACACCATACAATGGCATCTTGGGGTATATATTCTATGATCGGGAGCACTGCATATCCGGGAGTATGGCATTCATCATTATTTCCCTTAGAGTATAAAATTTCATTGCTTTTCATCTGTATTTTTTCGAATAAAAATTATCTTCCTCTTCCTTTATGTCTGTGTAATTCTTCTTCCTGCTCTTCTTCCCGGTGGCGCTTGGCATCTTCATATCGATCACGGTCGTTTACATCAAGCTGAACACCACTAGGATGATGATTTTCTGCCTGCTGTTCCGTATTGGAAATGGCGGAAACAGAACTGATCTGCTTATCAACAATATTCAAATCATTGGCAATATCCTTCGCAATCTCAGGGTATTGATCCATCTTGTCGTAGAGATAATTTTTCATCTTTTGCAGTTCTGCTTTGTATCGGTTTAATTCCTGTACATTCTTCTGATCGGCGATAATGGCGGTGAGTTTGGTAGCATTTTTAATTAAATCGAATTCCACAGTTTTCCCGTTTTCCTTATCGAATATTAACGCTTTCTTTTCAATGTTCCAATCAGCCGGAGATTTTGACAGATCTTTAACGTCCGTGTATTGGACTCTATCTCTGCTCTGTTCGAGAATTTCCGATAGGCTTTTATCACGTTCCAGGAAGATGACCTTCAGCTGGGTATTATTGTCCGTAAGCTGAAAAGTAGCGCGGTTCCTGTCGTTATCAGCAACGATGGTATAACCACGCAAAAACTTTTGGACATCTTCAGGACTTAATTTTTCGGAAAATGTCAGGTCTTCTTTGATGATGCCGTAAGTTTTCAGGTCTTCGGTCGGTAAATTGTGATTTTCCATATAATGATGTTTTTTATGTTAGAGTATAAGAGTATTTAGTTGTAATAATCTGCAGCAAGCCAATCATTCGCTTGGATAAGCTCATTGAGAAAACGGATAGGATCGATATATTTACCGTTTTCCCGGACGGCGAAGTGCAGGTGCGCTCCGGTGGAATTTCCGGAATTGCCGCTTTTTGCGATCACAAATCCCGCTTTAACTAAGTCACCGGCTTTATAATAGATTTCTGAGAGATGCAGATAGGCTGTTTCAAAGCGGTTATAATGTTTTACTTTGATAAAGTGGCCTCCACCGTGTGGATCCCAGCCGGTTTCGGTGACCATTCCGTCCATCACAGCATATACATTCTCGTAATAAGCTTTCAGGTCGATGCCATTGTGCATTCTGAATGTTCCGAAAATTGGATGCACTCTTGTCCCGAAGGGTGATGTAACGGAAATTGCTCGGTCCAGCGGCATCGTTATCTTTGGATATTTAACTTCTGTTAATCTGTTTTCAAAAGCATTCTTCTGTGGGTTGGCATATCTGTTTAGTGCGGAATTAATGATTTCACCTTGCAGTTTCAAGATCAGCGAATCCTTCACCTTTTGCATATCCCACTTTTTGCTGTTGGATATGGAGCTTTCTTTTATCATTAATTTCAGGGAATCCAATTCTTTTTTCAGGTCAACTTTATGTGTTCCATCAAATAGATTCTTCCAGAATTTTTTGCCCGTTTGCTGTTTCAAATCCTTAGTCTCATCCGTTTTCTCCACAATTTGAAGATTCTCTGTTTTCTTAGGCTGGATGGATACAAGTGTATTGAATTGCCCATACAAAGAGCAGTGAAAAGAAAAAAATAGCCCGATTATACAGTATGCTGTAAGTATTTTCATGAGGCTGATTTTATAAATTCATTGACAATAAGTTCCACTTCCTTGTTGATCTTCCGGAAATTGGTCATCAGGATTTCCTCCTTTCTGTCTTTTCCCGCTTTGTCTGTGAATGAATAGTAGACCGGCATCGGAGCGTAGTTCTGTTCTTCGTCTCTAATGGCTTTCATATCCAGATTGATCTTTCCGTGAATGGCCGATGTCTTGTATTCGTCCGTATCGTTTTCTTCGCCTTGAGCAATCATCCCGACCATTTCCCCTGTTTTCAGAGCTGCAATCTTTCCGGCGGGGATCATATGATCCATCTTTTCATTGATGCTGGTGGTTGTGCCCTGCTGTGAGATGGATTGGGAGTAGGATTTCTGCTTGATTTTTCCAAACAGCTTTTCCAACCAGTCCAGCGTATTTTTATCCCTCGCCGAACCGGAAAGGATATTTCCGACAATGGCAGAAATGGTATCCGCCACTTCCTTTTTGTAGAACTGCCTTAGCTGTGGGATTTCCTGAAGCCCGAGTAAGACAGCCACCCTATTGCTTCGAGCGGTGGCAACCACATTATCGATCTTATGGATATAAATGGTTGGGAACTCATCGGCAATGATGCCTCCCGGCAGGTTGTGCTTGGAATTGATCAGTCGCAAGGTTCGGTTTAGTACCGATGAGTACAGTGCTGAATTAATATCCTGTGTCCCTGGGTCCGAAGCTAAGATCAGGATGGACGGGTTGTCCCGGTCGGTAATCTTCAGTTCCACTTCATCGCCTGAAAACACCCAGAAGCTTTCTTTGGTTGCCAGCCGGGACAGGAATATTTTCAGTGTTCCGATCTGTCCCTCCAATTGGTCGAAAGCTTTATTATCATAGGCTGTTTTGAAGGGAGACAACAAAGAGCCTATCTCTTCATTGGTGAACAGCGTATCAAAAATTTCCTGGTAGCTTCGGTTCATAAAGGCAAGAATATGCGGCAGGTCCGAATATTTCCCATTTTCCAGTCTGGCAAAAAAGTAAATACAGGATGAAAGGAAGTTGATGGCAGATTGGGTAAAGAATGCATCCGAGCCGCCGCCCGAACTGCTTCCGCCTTTTTGTAATGAGGACACCATCGATTCTGCCATTTCCTGCGCTTCAGCCAAAGTCTGAATATATTTTTTATGAAAAGGATTGACCCTTTTTGATCTTTCTACCTCGTTCAGATTGATGACGTGAAACTCGTAATTGTATCCCGGATCTTTGCTTTTCTTGATTAAATAATGATAATAAGCGATCTGCGCCAGGTCCGGAAACTTAAAGTCATAGATACAGAGACAGAAACCTTTGGCGATCATCTGCCGGATAGCAGGATTGATTACTCCGAAGGACTTTCCGCTTCCCGGTGTTCCGATCACTGTTGTTCCACGGAACGGATTAATGTTGATCCAGCCTTTATTGATCTTGCCGTTATACCGGAACAGGTAAGGAATATTAATACTTGTATCGGTATTAACCAGCTCTTTGTTCTGGTCAAATGATTCTTCTTCCACATTCCATCGGTCTTTCCCCATTTTCTGCTGCATCAGCTTGGAGATGCTGTCGGCGCCCATCTGAAGGATAACAGCTCCAAGAAAGGAGAACACTGCGTAGACGACCTGATAAAGGTTCATTCCAGGGAATATTTTGGGAAGTTCGGTGTTTCCTGCTTGTTCCTGCCAGATCAATGCGCTGAGCATCATTGCCAGTCCCAATACCATTGGAATGATGATTCCGGTAGCAATATTGAGATCTTTCTTTTTCTTCGCTTTGGTTCCTACTGCTACTAATCCTATCAAAACCACTGTCGCCATTTTCGCATTCAATGGAGGATAGATGAAACTCATCTTCGAGAAGTTCTTCAGAAGATTGGAAACAACAGGGACGTCGGCATTCAGGTAAAACAGAGAAGCACAGTCTAATGCTACCACAGCATAGACTGCCTTTTGCAGGAATCCGTAGATTTTGATCTGATGTTGTTGTTCTTGCATGGGCTTTTATAAATGGTAGTTTTTCAAAAATTCTTTCTCTTTTTCATCTATGTGGTCTTTACCATAAAGTTTTTCTGCGATCTCCTTGTACCATAGTTTCAGGTACAATGTCTTTTTAAATTCCTTGTTTGTTTCACGGTAGGTTTTTCTTAAGACGAATGCATAATAAATGAATAAGCAGCACGCCACTACATAAATGAATAGTAAGATCAAAAAATATGTTGGGTATGGTAACATGACTAAAATGTATCAGCTTTAAGAATATTCGAGTAGTTCACTTTCATTTCGATGGTCCTTCCGGAGAGCTGTTCTTCGATAAGACGGATCATCATCACCTTGGAATTCGGATAGGTGAATTTTTTGAACACGTAAATATTCCTGAAGTTCTTCCTGAAATGCTTTTGCGCATTCAGCTGAAACACCGGCGTCATTTCAATGCTCTGATTATTGGTGGCCTTGTGTATCTTTTTATCTTCGATGGAAAACTTAAGGGCCTCCAGATCATAGCTCAGGTTTGAATCATTTTTAAAAGTCATATCCAGGAAAATATAATCCCCCATCACATAAACATTATTAAGCTGCATATTGAGATTTAGGTTGTTTTCAGTTCGCACCGGCTTTTTATCGGCCTTCTTTTGAATGATATCCAGGGCAAATTGTCTGAGTTCACGGTTCGAGAAAGTCATTTTATCGAACTCGATGGGCTGCATGGCTTCGGGCTGGATGTGGATGTTCGTTATTGTGTTAAGATTATCAGGTTCTCTATACACCGCTTTATACTGCGCGATAAACGACTGGCCGACAATGGTGATAATGCCCACCGTATCGCCGCTGAAAAAATGAAAGGATTGTTTTTTCTGATCCTTTTCAGAGATGGGATGATCGGTAATTTTTATTCTCGCAATATTTGTTGCAGGAAGGTCACCGGTCAGTTGAGCGGTAGACAAATCAACATACTGAATCGGTTCCGGTGAGATCATATGAAGGTTAATCCCTTCGGTGATTTCAAGTTCCGGCAGATCAGAAATAATCTGCTCAGGGGTAGCGGTTTGTGCGGTTAGCACCTGTACAGTGAACAGCAACAGGCTGTATAATAGGGTTTTCATCATTTTATTGATTTTGTTTGTTCTGTGATTCTTTGAGTTGTTTTTCGTCAATCAGGAATACATAGGAGTTGTACTTCAGCTTGGCTTTATTGGTTTTGATGAGATTAGCAATGGATTTTGATGTAGAAGTAAACAGCTTGGAACCGATGCTGGTAAAGAAGCCTTGGCCGCCTACATCCATCTGCGTTCCCTGAACCGAATTGCTTCCCATTTCGCGGATCATATCCCGGAACACACTTTGCGGAACGTAGAGACCCTTCATCCCGTCCACATCGTAAATCGATAGATTAATGGGAAAGATTTCTCCCTGGGTAAATACCGATACGATTGTAAGGTCAACCCTTTGCATGGAGAATCCGGAAATCTGCCCGTAGAGAATAGAACCTTTGCTGATTTTTCGGTTGCTTACAAAAATATCTTCCAATAACCTAAGCCTGATCCGGCTGCCGAGAAAGCCTTTGTTATTTTCGTCTATCACCGCCTTGATAAAGCTGTTTTCCTGCTCTTTATAGAACGCATTGAACATATTGTTGATTCCTGATTTGCTGACATTGAAGGTGGAGTTAAGAAACTCGTCCATCTTTTCCTTATTGGCTTTCAGCCGCTGTTCAGCCGCCAATTTGCTTTGGTATTCCGGGTCTCTCGCTTTTTCCAGGGAATCCATAACGAGCATCTGCTGTTTCAGGTACTTGACCGGATCAGGCTGAACGCTTTGTGTCGCCTTAGGACTTTCAGCTAAGACATTAGGTTCCGCTCTTCCGTATGATTTGTCATTCAGCATGCGGATCATTTCCGCTGACCTTTTATAATCTTTATCTTCACTGCGCTGTTTGGAATCATAATAGGATGAAAACTTTTCTTTCGGCTGGTATCGATTTTGTCTTGAAGACACCGCTTTAAGAGAATCAATTTTTCTCTTTTGTGCTAACGACAGCTGGTCATCATAGTTCAGCAGGCTGTCCTGTTCTTGATCCAATCCTTCCAGCATTGTACGGTTATCATCTTTCCTGAAGAATGCATCGTAGGCATCATTCTTATTCATAATCGAATCCTTCGTTTCGCCCAATGAAAGGGAAAGCTCCTTGGGCTTGTCTTTGGGCTTATCCTCTTTCGAGAACTCCGCACCGACGTACCCGAAAAGAAGCAGGAACGGCAGAGCCAAAAGCGGCAGCACATATTTTTTCTGTCTAAAATTAATTTTCTTCATTGCGTTTTAATTTTTTTTATAAACTGCTACGGGTATTACCGTTTGTTTTTTAATTGCCGGTATCGGTTAAAAAGGAACTCGATCCTCAGGCTGTCTTCTTTTTGTAAAGCATTCCGGTCTCTTTTTTCTTTCAGTAATTTCATCTCGCCGACGATCTTTTCCATTTCCTTATCCTGACCGGAAGCCGTATTCTGACCGATTTCATTTTTGGAGTACAGAACCGGCGGCTTGATAGTAAAGGTTGTTTCAGAAGGAAAGAAGATTCCCTGTATCAGCGAGCCTATGAATGAGACCGAAAGAATGATCATGGAATACACAAAGAACTTTTTCGGGTTTTTGGCCACACGTTCCAGCCACTTTTTACCGGTTTGTTTTATAAAAGTGTTCATATTAATAGGAGTTCTTAGTTTGATTGGAGAGTTCCTCATTATCGATGATGCGCCAGTTCTTCAGCATAACTCCGTGAGGATTGTTGGGGCTTCGGATGATGTCCTCAAAGAAACCTTCGGTAACGAGCTTTCGGGTAATAACCGATGATTTCCTGGTGATCATCTGCTTTCCGAAAAATTGAAATTTCTTTTGCTCTGGATTAAGCCTGATGGAATCTGCGTGAATGCTGACCATCGAGCTGGAAGCTACGATCTGGTTGTAAAACCCTTTTTCCCTGAGGTTGGTATATTCTTTTTTCCCGCTGTCATCGATGAGATACAACGACTTCTGAATATTTTCCTTGATATAGGCATCGTCTGGAGCTAATGTGAAGAATAGGCGGTGGAACAATTCGATCTGGGCTTTATATTCAACCGGCCTGTTTAAAAGCACGTCTGTTTGCTTGGCCAACACCGGAATCCCATTATCGAGGACATAAATGGATCTTCGGGAATCCTGGATCATCCGATAGGAGAAGAAAAACCCGGCGATTACCAAGAATGCAGCAAATGCAATAGCTGATAATGAAACGATCTTATTGATCCTGATTCGTTGTTCTATATTTTTAATGAGCATCTTTTTTATAATTGATAATTAATAGCTGATAATTGATTTTATTTTCCGTTTTTCATTGCGTCTTGAACTCTTCCGGATGCAGTACCTGCAGCAGCTGATTTGGCAGCTGTTGCCGCTGCCGCTGCACCGCCTGTTTTTACGGTCAATACCGCTGTTTTAGCACTGCTGGCCACTTTTCCGGCGGCATTTTTCATTTTTGTCATCGCACCGGCTCCGCCTGCTGAGACAATGCTGTCTGCAATGGTTGGGGTCATCAGAACCCCGATGCCTGTTACGATATAGGCGACACAGGTGAAGAGCTGGTTATAGATCATTCCGGAATTAGTCACATAGACCATCAGCGCATCCAGGTTGGTTACGGTGCCGTTCGTTAGTAAAGTGTCGTACCGCTCGATTTCCATCGTATAGCCAGAAGCAATAAGCTGCTGCCCGATGTTGATGATGGTGTAGGCCACAAAAGTGTAAAGGTTAACATTGATGAATTTGGATACCCAGCTGTACAGCGAATTTTCAAATCCCGGAACTAGAGCCATTCCCACCGCAATGGGACCTAAAATGATGAGAATATATGCCCAGATTTTCTGAATAAAGAAGATCAGATAGACGCAGATTCTCAATACTGAAAGACAGACAAATTCGATCACTTCAGCCACGAGCTTCTGCATCTGGAACTGCATCCTGATCTGCCATTCCTTGATGGGCTGCAGCAGGTTATCAATCCCCACACTGATATCAAACCAAGAGTCATCGGCATCTTTCGAAGTATTGTTAATGACCTCCTGCTTGGCATCCTCCTCGGCATTGAGCTTGATAACGGCATCCAGTAATTGCTGCTGTTTTTTGAACCGTTGGACCCTCAGGTCATTTACCTCGGATTCGATGTCGCTGAAAATAGCAATGCCGGGTTCGGCGATGGCTTCAAAAGGAGCCTGGATCAGATTCACAAATCCCGTCCAATACACCAGGGTAAACCCGATAAGGATGGGTTTAAGCATCGGGACAATTTCCCATTCGCGGTCTCCGGCGGCCATCTGCCAGCCCATATAGCCGAGATACATCAATGCGCCTAATCCACCGATCGCCCTTCCGACCAGTGCGGAACCTTGAGCACTGTCCTGAATGCTGGTGTCCAGCTTGGTAAATACTTCCATAAACCACTTTTCAAACGCACCATCGCCTTTGAGGAATTGAAGCAGGTTGCTGTAGTCGCCATCGGTTTGGGCAAAGCCCATTATTGGAAGTATTATTGCCAAAAGGCAAAATATTAATGTTCGTTTTCTATTCATTTCTAATATCTGTGTTTATATTGCTGCATCACGTTTTGAACAATTCCCCGGTCTGAAGCGGGCGTCCATTGTGTGGGCAAAGCGGTTGATAAATGACTGTTCAGGATGTTTTTGTAATCCAGAAGAAGCATTGTCCTGTTATTGTACTTTCTCAATTCCTGAACAAATTTCCGCCACCGGATCAGCGTTTCGTGATACATCACAAAGCGTTTTCCCCTCGGCATATCCATAGACCTTGACATTGAATATTTTTCCTTGATCAGGTCCAGCTCTTCCTGCCATCGTTTTAAGGTTCCGGTGGTGTTAAGAGCATCATAAGTGGGTTCATCTTTCAACCGCCATTCGATAAAATCCTGTGGAGTATCCGGAAATTCCGTAATTGGTTTGAGCATTCTCTTGTAATACAGGAGCCATAACGGATCGGCATCTACTGTAGCCGAAGTCCAGTGGGCAAGATCCTGGACGCTTCTTTTGTAGATCGTGTCGGAAGCGGCTTTAATTTTCTTTGCCTCTTCTTCCTGGAATTTAAGCTGCGCGAATCGCAGATTTTGTTCTCCTGTAGGTTTCAGCGGGCGGATATCGTCCCCATCCTTATAGTCCCGGTTGATTTTGGGAGCCCATATTCCCCAAACCGTTGCATAAGCAAAATTAGTCTGGATGCCCAGGAAATATTTTGGATAAGGCCGCCAGTCTCCCCAGCTCTCGAAGGTCATTCGCTTGTGCTGGGCCACAATCGAAGGATCGTTTAGCCTTTTCACGCTTACTTGTGCTGATACGGCAAACGCAAGAAATAGAAAGACCAAATATTTTCCTTTTTTAAATAATGTTTCCATAAGTCTTAATTGAAGATGTATTTGTATTTTGTGATAATGTCACCGACAATCGCTCTGTCGATGTTGATGTAATTCCTCAGAACCGGAACCTGATACAGGTAGGGGATTTTCCTGGCGTTTTGAAGTCTCATTATGATGTATAAAATGTTCCCGTGGATATTTCTTACCCGTGTAAAGACCTTATCGATCAACATTTCGCGGTCATTGGCATCCATCAGAAAATCTTTATCCTCATTCAAAATATCCTGCGTCACTTCCTGCTGAAGCTTCAGGATCTGCTTCCCGATCTCGACATAATATTTTGAGACCAGGGCGGCGTATTCAGGGTGTTGTGCAGAGAGATCCATCATTTTGTTGGAGTTCGTGACGATCTTTCCCAGATACTTGTAGAGGTAGGCCAGCTTTTTACTTTGGGTCAGTGCCGAGTTGACATTCTTCAGCTGCTGGTAAATGTACTCCTGGATGGCGATCACCTGCATTGTTTTATTGTTGATGTCATCGTACAGTTCTTTCTGCTTCTTATAAGAGTCCAGGAATGCCTGTTCACTCACAAGGCGTACCCCGTGATTGACGGTGATCTGGCTCAGCAGTTTATCGTTGATGACAATTTGCTGGCTTTGAATACTAGCAATCGAAAACAAAACAATACTGAAGGTTAATATTTTCTTCATTGTTAAAAAGATTTGATATGATTCATAATACTTTCCACCACCTGTTTGTCGCGGTTGACATAATACTGGAACGCTCTTTTGTTCCGCAAGACCTTGGCTTTGATGTCCCGTATTTTTAAAAGCATATGGGTGGAATTTCTGCTGAGTGTTTTTACTTCACCCAAAGCGTAATCCAGTAAGATCTTCCGCTCGGATTGTTCCATCTGATTGATGGCACCGTAGGACAGAATAATTCCGGTCAGTAACCGTAAGGTCATTTGCAGGTCATCTACAAACTTTATCTGTGAAGGTAATACCGCTATAATGGAATAAGGCGCCGTATTGATCTCATTGATAATCGCGGTCTGGTTATCCGTGATCTTGGTGATTTCTCTGCTCACTGTCACTCCTGCCGGAATGGCCTGGATGGCAAATGATACGATCCTTAGTCTGTCCTGAATCTTAGTTACTTTGTCCTTAAAATACTTCCACTGGGATTGGTTGGCGGTTTCCACCGAGGCATTGAGGGTTTGCTTTTGCCGCATTTCTTTCTGCCGGTCGTATTCTTTCATCGTGGCATTGATCTCAATATCCATCATCGGGAAAGAAACATTCTCCTGTTGCCAGGCAGGCGTGGAGCCACCACCGGAAGAGGTGATCACAATATATCCGATCAGAAAAATCAGCATCGCAAAAATCTTTTTCATTACAATTTTCTTTAAAAATTCCTTTTGTAGCGATTCATAATGTCATCCACAATGGCCTTATCGGTGTTGATATATCCGACAAAAGGATTGATTGAATTCCAGAATCCCAGACGGTTGGCTTTTTCCAGTCTCAGCTTGATGGCCAGCAACCACAGCTTCAGGTTTTTGACATTTCCCGAAATGTTATGCAGGATCTTGTATCGGTCGCCTGCCGTCGCCAGGTTCAGTTCTCCTGATGTCAGAATATCAGATACATCGGTAACGATCTTTAGACTCTGCTCATAGGTTTTCTGTGACGCTTTTACGCCGAAAATCACATACTGCGGATGCTGTGAGGCCAGCTGTAGCACCTGTGACGAATACGTATAGCACTTGTCCAGTTCGGAATAGATCTCCTGCACCTGGATTCCGTTCTGCAAGGTTCCGGAGACCTCCTTCAATCCTTTCAGGATTTTATTCTGAATGTCATTGGCCGCGACCATCTGGGTTCCCACCCAGGTTTGCGCATCTTTCAGTTTGGAAGTTTCTTCGATGACCTCGTTCTGTTTAGCTTTCAGATTTTCCGAATAGAGAATCATCGCCGCGGTTACCGTAGGGTCGATGTAGGTATTCTGAGCGGATAGCCATCCGCAGAATCCTAAAAATAGCAGGCTAAGCTTTTTCATACTGATATTCGTTTTTGTGGATTAATTCAGAGAAACTGATATTTCGTTCTTCCAATTCCTGGGCGATGATCTTGAAGATATTTTTCCCGGGATGGCTTTTCTTCATCATTTGGTAGTAGGAAACAACCTTTCGGTCTAATGGATTCTGGTATAAATTCACCAGGGACACCAAGTTTTCAAGACTGTCGCCAAAAGATTTTAAGTCCGTTACAATCATCCGCAGCGCTTCATCGTAATTGCCATATTTCCGTACATAATATTCAACTGCTGATTTCTCAGGCTTTTCGGTGGTATAGGTCAGGTACTGTTCAAGGGAAACCTCGTTGCCATAGACTTCGCCTTTGGAACCCCGCTTCAGATAAAATTCCTTGAAACGGCTGCGTCCTGATTTGTTATTGAGATTGTTGATCGTGAAGATCTTATTTTGCTCAACTTTATTCAGGGAAAGTAGCGCCGCAATTCGGTCAAAGTTATCTTTGAATTTCGTCTGATCCAGCAGAATGAAGGTGTCTGAGTTGTTGATGATGGAGTCCTTGACCACCGCATTTCCGATAATATCATCCAGTTCCTGTGTCACGACCACCGCCTCGCCCCAGAACTTTCGGACAGTCTTGTACAGATACAGGATATATCCTCCCATCAGCTTACTGGCAATCGCTTTCCAGGCTTCTTCGATGATCAGGGCTTTGCGGCGATCTTTTCTCAGCCTCATCTTCTGAATAAAGGTGTCCATAATGATAAGCGTTACGATTGGAAACAGCTTCGGATTATCCTTCACATTGTCAATCTCGAAGACAATGAATGATTCATCAAAGAGTGTGTTGTCGGCAGACTCATTCAAAGTCGTTCCATATCTTCCACCTTTGTAAAAATCCCTCAGCACAAATAAAAAAGTCCGGAGATTGAATTCTCTTTCCGTTATGCTGTGCTTCTTGTTATTGAGATACAGTGGCAGGAATTTGTCGCAGTAATCATAAAATCCGTTGAACGAAAGTTCTTTGGCTTCCAGCTTTTCTTCGAGTTCCTTAATTTTTTTAATTAGGGCATTCCGGAAGCTTTGATCCCAGTCTGATGCGGACTCCGGACGTTCAATAATATCTTTGGGTTTTACCAAGATTAGCTGCGTTTCGTTATAGATCTTTCTACGGTAGTCATCACTCAGTGTTTCATACGCTTCATAGACCTTGTAGAATTTCTCACTGTCATATTCGGGGTTATTCAGGTTTTTATCCGGATGGTAAGATTTCAACAGTTTTCTTCCTGTCTCTTTGATCTGATCTGAAGAAGCATCAAACGGAAGTCCCAGGATATCGTAATAGCTTTTTTCTGAACCGCCTCCGGTCGCTGACCGTTCGGTGCGGATATCTTCTTCGTGGATATTGTATTTATTCAGATAAAGAATGAGCTCTTCTGACTTTTTATGGTCATACCACCGTGTTCCCGAATTGAAATACTGGTGATAATAGGAAATCAGCACATTATCAAGGATCGATTTCTGAGCAGAGGACACCGTTGCATCGGGACCCTGCCAGATCAGGAAGATCAGATTGGTCAGAAATTCTATTTTCTCGATATTAAACTCTTTTTTATCCATCAGGAAAGGATTCATTGTGATCGGTTTTTCTTCGGTGTACTGGATGTATCTTCCTCCTTTATACTGGCAGATCCCTGAATAGGAATCCCCGGTATCCACGATAACTACGTCATAATTGTAGGTCAGGTATTGTTCGATGATATTGTTCATCAGGAATGACTTGCCGGAGCCGCTGGGCCCCAGCACGAACTTGTTCCGGTTATTGATCCGTCCGGTTTTCATCGGCTGGTCTGCCGGATCCACTTTTAAGGGTACGCCCTGCCTGTCGGTAAAGCGGAGATAAAAATTGGATTCTTCATTCACAGGGTAACTCTCTTTAAAAAAAAAACACAAGGCCGCTTCGCTTGTCGTCATAAAAAGATCATATTCCCTGAGTTCGGTGGCATTGCCCGGAAGGGCTGCCCGGAATAGTTCCAATTGGTTGTAGGCATTTTTGGAAACGATGATCCCTTTGGTGAACAGCTTATTCTCGATCTGGGACTGTATCCCTTCCATTGCTTCCAGCGTGTTTGCTGAAAACAGCAGGGAAAAATGGGCGTTGACGACCAACTGCCCATCAATAGCGATGTTATGCAACAGTGTTTGAATTTCTTCTGCGATGATGGCATTGGATGGCGAATTGTTGGCCGCGCCTTCGTGCTTCTTCTTTTTCTTGTCCAGTTCCCTTTGCTGCTGTGCCTGAAGTGGAATGGTGATGACCTGGTTGTAAACAATGGTCTCGTAATCTTCCAGCTCATTGATGAAGGTGAAATTATCAACTGCTGTTTCGGAAGCTGCACCGTTTCCACCGAGAATGGAGTAAGGCTCTATTTCGGAGGGCAGGTCGATGTTTTCGACATCAACGTAGGCGATATTTTTGACAAACCGTTTGCCTATTTTCAGATACTCATTGCTAGTTTTAATGTTGTCGAATACCGGAACATCGGAAAACTGCATCGACAAAACCCCTGAGATATAATATTCAAAATCTTTCTCAAATAGAAATTCAGGTTCGCAGCCACTCTGCTTCAAAAGCATAAATACCTTCTGGCATTTATCGCGCAAGTCTTTGTAGCTTTTATCTGAAAAATGATAGTGCTTCATTTTCTTTTTCAGCTTGTCATCGACGATATCGGTGAAGAGCAAAACGGTTTCGATGGTTTTGAATAACCTCCCGTCAAAATGGTCGGAATACTTTTGCTGAAGGAATTGGGCGGATGGCTCAGAAGTGTATTTCTTCTTTGTGAAGATGTCAAGTTTCTGAACGATCCTTCCTTCTCCGATGATCGACACGACCTGATTAAGAACCGTGTGGAAGTTCAGGTAATTGTCCGGTTCAGCAGAATACTGTTCCACGATGTTTTTGATCCTGATCCCGATGATGGGATTGCCGTACTGCCCAAACAGCACGTCAAAATCCCAGTTGAAATCTTTTCCGTGATCGTAGCCGATAAAGGGAATGTCAAAGGTGTGTTTCTTTGCTGTTGCCATTCTTTAGTAATTTTTTATGATGCATTCTTTTTGGGAAAATGAAGACCTGGTCGGAGTTTCTGGTCTTGTCATAGAGTCCGTATCTGTCCTGCCTTCTGAAGATCAGGTAAACCCCTCCGGCTGTTGATGTCACTCCCAGGAGTGAACCGAGCAGTCCGAATTTGGACAGGATCAGTGCGGCAACGACCCCTGCGCCGATAACGCCCACCGCATAAATGATGTATTTGCCTTTGAGCCCGAAGAATATAAGGGGCTTCTTCAGCCCCTTGTAGAGATAGAATTCCATTGCTTAGGCAAAAAAGGAGGTTACAAATTCAGGGACAACGATCAGGAAGATCATCGCACCGCCATAACCCAGGATCTCTTTGTTGACATCCTGGTCGCCGTTGGTCCATTTGTTATAGACCCTCAGACCGCCGATAAAACCGACTAATCCACCAACGGCCTTTAAGATCAGCTTAATCGGATCCCAATAGTCTTTAATGTCATCGGCGGCATTGGAAATGGCTGTGGCTCCGCCTTGAGCCATCATTGGCGTAAGGGCAAGCAGGAGCAATGCAGCAGTAAGTAATTTTTTCGTCGTTAAAAAACGTTTGCATTTGTGTTTCATAAAATTTTATATTTTAATTGTGTTTTTGTTCTGAAAAAGGCATAGAGGGTATGCTATCCGGCTCAATAGAGCGGATCAGGTAAAGGATTTGAAGTTGATTTAAACTGTTATGTTATGGAGTGATACACCTTAAAGCCGTCGCGGTCAGCAAGAACCTGAACCTGTGTTTCGGCAAGGCTTAGAAACTGGTTGAATTGCTGTTTCAGTTTCAAAGAAAGACTTTCGCTTTCTGATCTAGATTCAACGTGATCGGCAATGTCAGATGTTGGATTCATAGAGATTCCGTTTTCAGTGTCCTGAACAATCTCCTCTTCAACCCAATCGTCTTGCGGAACTTCTTTCAACTCCGTTAATTGTTCATCAATCTGTGGGACAACCTCAAAATCATCGATGTCCTGCTCGGATTCAAATTTCCTGCGCCAGTCTTCCAGATCGTGAGGTTTATCCGGCTCTTCTGCCATTGGAGAAAACAGCTCCTTTGTGCTGAATGAACTTGGGGTGTTAAGATGTTCTACATCATCGATAGTGACTGCTTTTATTGCAGTATTGTTTTGTGTGAATTCTGCCAGGGCATATTCTTCCCTCTCTTCTTCTTTTAAGGATGAATCCTTTTTCAGGAAAAGGTCGTAAACAATATTGCCTGCGTAGTAGAGCAGATAGACAGCCAGAATGGTAAGAAATATTTTGATCATTGTAAGTGTTTTTAGAATAAATTAATTTCAAGGGTTTCGTTGATGTAATCGATCATTTCCGCAAAAGCATTTTTGACCGCATATTTCTGTTCGTAAGTCAGTTTTCTCGTGTCGATGGTCTGAAGGCAGTTCCTTTTGAATACTGGACTTTTGAGGATCAACCCGTACTTGCTGATCTCCGCATCCATACCTTCCTGGTTCTGGTATTTATAGCCTTTGTCATATTTGGAACGGATAAATATACGCTCTGCCTGGCTTTCCAATAATCCAAGGAAGTTGATAAAGACCAGGGTTGATTTTGCGGAGACATTGGAGTATTCAAAAGGGATCACAATAAAATCACTGTAAATGAGCAGGTCACTGTATCGGGCATCCAAGGTTCCGGCAAGATCAAAAATGTTGATATCCTCACTTTCTTTCATTTCGATCAGGTGCTCAAAATCGGAGAATGGCTGCTCGTTGTCGTCATCGATGATCTGCACATCATAAAGTTTGGGAAGTTCTGATTCTTCATCTTCGATCCATTTGTGGTAAAAAGATTTCTGAAAATCAAAATCAAACACATTAACCTTTCTTTCAGATATTCCTGAAATGTAATTGGCAAAAGTAATGGAAAGTGTGGTTTTGCCTGTTCCTCCTTTTTGAGTTCCGAATGTGATAATCATTTTGTTGTTGGTTTTATCTTTTTTTTCGTCGCTTTTTCAATTCGTTCTCGGCCGGGTCTCTTGTGGTTCCTGAACTTTTTGTCCATTCAAAAATCATCTCGTTAACCGCCTGCTTCAACTCGTTTCCGGAATTGTTTTCCGATAATTTTTCACTTTTCAACCGAGGTTCCAGAAATTGTTGATATTGTTTTTCTCCGATCAATGATTGAAGCTCTCCAACAAAATGAAATCTGGAATGGATGGCGTAATATTTTCCTTCCTCGGATCTTATAAGGCTGACATTATCTCCTCCCTGACTTTTGAGATATTCCTTTACATCAGTTCTGATGGCATTGAATATTTCCCTGTTCTTCAGCTTTTTATTCTCAAAGAGCATAAAATAGTTCAGCTCATTTTCCGGATGTTGTATCTTCAAATAGCTTAGCAATACTGCCTTAGTTTCCGAGTTGGGAATACCATAATCTTTCAACTGCTCAAAAAGCCTTTTATCCATTACGGCCGATATGAATTCAAACAATTCTCTCATCTTCATAATCTCACTGCCCTTATAAACTGTTCCGGTCTTGTGATCAATCAATGTGTAACCGAAAGGCATTTGATCATCCTTGTAATGAAACACGATGTCAATTCCGAAAGAATCTCTTAGCTTTTTCTGAAGCTCGCTTTCAAATTCGATTTCCGGTTTCCTGTCAGCTTGCTGCTTTTCTTCGGGTAGCATACCTTCCTGTTTTCTGTAATCATCCACCCTAAACACTTTGTTAGAGTACAGCGGCTTGTATTTTGAAAAAATGGCTCTGATCTGCCTGATCCGTTTCTCGCTGTCCTGATTGCTAAAAACAATCTGACCTGCTGAGATGCTTCGCTGGACAATGCCGTTTTTTGAAATGGCAATGGATTTTCCATCATTTGTGTTTTCCGTAAGTTGGTAACCATTTCTGTTGAGCAAAGTTTTCAGCTGCTGAAAAGAGCCAATTTTATAATTCAAAAGTTTGTTTAATTTTTCCTCCTCATTGATGCCATAACGTTTTTCCATCACCTGGGCCAATGCTTTTTGCGCCTTTAGCTTTTCGTAGCTGTCATCAATTTTTTTTCCGGTCTTTTTATCGACCCTAGTGGAAACAATATGGATGTGATTGTTGTCCGTGTCCTTGTGGAAAACTGCGATGTAAGGTTGTTGCCCGTAACCCAGTTTTTCCATAAAATCATTGCTGATCCTTGCAAGCTCTTCCTTGTTGTGCTCCTGAAACTTCGTTGAGATGACCGCATGGAATTGTGGCTTTTGTACTTTCCCGCTGCGGGATATTGCTTTCAGATAATCCCTTACCTGCTGCTTATTGCTATTTTCATTAATAAATGACGGAAAATTCTTCATCAGCATCAGTTCTCCTTTCCCTTTGTCTATTTTCTTGTCGTTATATTCTACTCCGGGAAAATTAGTTCCTGCTGGTTTCATCACTTTGACGATCATTTTGAAAGCAGTGCGTAGATATTTTCAAATATTTTGTTCTGCTTAGCTTTCAATATTGCAATTTCCTTGAGCTGTCCGGAGAATAGTTCTAATTGACTTTCCGATATAGATTTTTGCCCGTTTACTATCTTAGCAACCTGATTGATATTGGTCTCAATCTTCGAAAAGATATTGTCCTGCTTTTCAATGAATGCGAGGACTTTCCTTCTTTCATCGTCCATTAACCTTTTTTCTACAGAATCAATGATCAGGCTGGTCAACGAGATATTTCTTTCCAGGCAAGTTTTCTTCCAATTCTCTTTTCTTTCCTGTTTGATCCTGAAAAAGACCACTTCAGAACTTTTGCTCTCTTCTTTGTTCAAGGCGGCATTTTTGAAAGGTTGTTATGGTGAGCTCCAGCTCGGGATGCCATTGACACTTTTCAGGACGTAGGTTCCGACCGCCGGTGGTGCGGGAATGACCTCGGTGGCAAAACCAAATGATCCATCGGCCTTTGCCACTACCTTTTTTGTATAGGCAGGATCTCCGTCTGCATTGGGCATTTGTGTCGGTGTTACACTCAATTTGCCGTTGATATTCAGCCATCTTTCGGAAAAGTCACCGGAGATCAGGGCAAACTTATAGTCGGTGTAATTATTGGTGATGCTGTCCCAGAAAGCGTTCGGGTTTGTATTGACGGGTGTGGAATGGATGGCCAGCTTGTTACTGACACTTCTGTCTCCGAAGACAGGACTTCCGGCGCCTACTCCAATGAATACATTATTGGAGCCCGTACGGTTTCCGGTCCCTGACAGGTAACCAATTGCTATATTATCATTTCCTGACGTGATGTATGACATAGCGCCTGGTCCTATACCGATATTCCTGTTGCCGGATATTGTGCCGTTAGAAATACCGTTCAATGCCGAGACACCTGCTCCGTAATTCAATTTCCCGGTCACTTTTCCCTGAGACATCGCATAAGCAAATGCGGAATTTCCTTTTCCGGAAGTCATGTTGGCATCTGTTGCAACAATCGTATTGTATTCTCCCGTAATCGGGCTTCTTGATCTTCCAAGAATATAATTTTCCTTCTGGTCAAAATCGAGCTTAAGAAAGTTCTTAACGACCAGTTCAACTGGGGAAGTATTGCCCCTGAGCGCCACCATTTCCAACGGATCATCTTTTGCCAGCGCTTCCCATTGCTGACCATCAAAATAGTACAATCCTGTTTTTGTAAGATGTTCTACCTGTCCCGATAGATTGGTTGGAGGGGAGGTCACGAATACAAAAGCTCCTTTTTGTGCGGTGGAATATACTTTTGCGGCCAGTTCATCGCCGGTGATGCGTGGCGGGATGATCCCATCAAAATGATTGGTGTCACCCGGTTTCCCGACCACTTCCAGTGTCGCTTTGGGCGACTGGGTATTGATGCCGACCTGCGAAGAAATGTTAACGGCTGCCAACGCAAAGACTAAGGTTAGAAAATTGTTTTTCATTGTTGTTTTTGATTAAGGTTTATCGTGTTTTTAGAATCGCTATTTGGTTTTCGAAATGCTGTTGATTACAGTTTTATTTTGGCTTTATATTATAAATGGGGTTTTGTCCAGGTCGAATATCCTTTGGCTTCTCCTACAGTATTCGAGTTGATGATATTTAAAGTTGCCGCGGGAAAATGAATGGCATTGTTTTGAAGAAAAACGGGGGTCAGGGTTGTGGAGTTCTCAGGATGTATCCAGGCGACGTCAGTGGGGAAATATCCTATTTCTTTGCAGATATCAGAAATATCCATTACGATATCTTCCGAGACAGGAGTCGCATCTGCCATTCTTGAAACAAGAAATTTAATATTGATGATGCCGTCAATTTTTCTAAATGAGATCGCTCCTTCAAGACCTCCGAATTTTTTTGTTCCTAAACTGTAAAATTTCGTAGAGGTATCATAAGTGTCTTTATTGTCCCAAATATTAACAGGGGCACTCCATTGGGAAGATGCTGTAAGCGGGTTGCTGGTATTGCGGTCGAAAACCAGAATGGTCTGATATTCTATCTTCCGGTCCTGTTTTGGTACGGGTTGCCATAGATTGCCGTCAAAATAATAAAGTCCGGGCTCAGAAATATTGATGACCTGACCGGACGATATGTACGGTGGAAGCGTCACGAAAAGCAGTGTACCTTTCTTTGAGGTAGAATAGATTTTTTTTGAGAGCTGATCCCCGGTAATACTTGGGGGCATAATCCCATCGTAATGATTCGGGTCGTCTGGTTTACCTACAACGTGCAAAGTTGCCTCGGGGTTTGGGGTATTGATGCCGACCTGTCCTGAGACCGACATCGTCAGTAGGCTAAAGAAAAAGTAAAGAAGTGTTTTCATCTAGTTTTGATTAAGATTTCTGTTGCAAAGTTGGAACATCAAAAGCTTGAAAACAATAGTGATAAAGGGACCTGGGATACAAAAGAATAATCTGGATTCCTTGGTAATCTTTGGAGATTAAAAAAGAATAATTCGGAATATTATATCTGATTTTAGAAAAAAGACGAGTTCCGAAGTCTTTTCCCCTTTTGCAAAAAGGCAAGAGGGTTTTTGGATGTACAACTTGAAAAGTTTGTATATACAAAGACACATCTTGCTAAATAATACCGCTTATTTTTTCAGAGCTCTAAAAAAGACTTTATCTGACTGTTTATTAATTAGTTATACTAATTGCTTTTGAAAAGAAAAGAAAGCGGAAAGGTAATGAATTCAAGGTTGCTCAATTTTTGAGCAGCATTAACAATACTCTGCTCAATTTTTATGCAGGTTGCGAAAGAAGCCGCTTAATTTTTGAGCCAGGTCAGCGTATTCTTGTAATATTTTTAAGCAGGTTTTAAAATGAGGTGAGCAATTTTAAGCAAGGGTATGCGCTGTTATATTCTCTTGAATGAAGCTAAGAAATATGGATGCTCAATTTTGAACCCAAAAATAAGTATCCGGCTCAAATTTTTACGCAGGATTGGTGTTGAGTTGCTTAATTTTTGAGGTGTTTTAAGATGAGCTGTGCGCATTTTGCGCAGGTTTTCAGTTAACCTGTATTTAAATTACGCAGCTTTATGATAAATTATCCGTAAATTTCTTGTACGAAGATTGATTATATTTGAATTACTTTGAAGTTTTTAAGTAGAATAATTTATCAAAAACAAACCAGATGAATTACCAGACATTTGAACCGGATCAGGATTTGACAGCATTTATCAAATGTTATTGGACATTGGAAAGCTCGAAAGAAGAAACACCTGAAAAACAAACCATCGTTCCAGATGGATGTATGGAGATGATCTTTCATTATGGCGATCTGTACAAACAATACTTGGATAATGGGAACAGTATTATTCAGCCCAGGTGTTTTGTCATCGGACAACTGACACGGCCACTTGAGATCGAGCCAACAGGCGAGACAGGAATTTTCTCCGTTCGCTTTCATCCCGAAGGATTCTTGCCTTTAACCAAAATTCCGATAAAAGAGATGGAAAATACCGCCGTATCATTGGAAAAGCTGTTTGGAAAGGATGGACAGGAAATTGAGCATCAGATCATAAATGCCAATTCAACTTCGGAGAGAATAAAGCTTATTGAAATATTTTTACTTAATCGACTGACCGACATCGAAAACATTGACCGCATTGTAAAATCAACCGTTGAAACGATTATAACAGCCAATGGGCAACTTTCGGTTGATGAACTCTCCACGCTTACCCAAGTCAATCGAAGACAATTGTTACGCAAATTTTCTTCAGCTATCGGTCTCAGTCCAAAACAATTATCCAGGACGTTTCGATTGCAGTCTGCGCTCAAAATGTTGCTGAATGATCAGTTCTCCAATCTCGCACACCTGGCTTATGAAAACGAGTATTATGACCAGGCACACTTTATCAAAGAGTTTAAAGAATTTACCGGATCTACGCCAAAAGAATTTTATGGCACTCACTTAAAGATGTCTTCGCTTTTTTACGGAACGGATTAGTCTTGTCCCATTTTTACAATTTTAGTTTTCAAAAACATTGCAACTTTGCTAAATGACAATTCATTCAACTAGCTAAAATTATGAAAACAGGAGCAAAATTTTTTATTACAGTCGTTAGTTTGGCTATTCTTTATGCCTGGACAATAAAGCAGAAAAAAGACATTCAAAAAGCTGAATGGCTCATCGGCACTTGGGAAAATAAAACCAGGAAAGGCAGCATCTTTGAAACCTGGACCAAATCAGGAGACAACGAATTCTCGGAGAAAAGTTATAGTGTCAAAGATAAGGATACGATTGTTTTCGAAAACATTCGGATAGTGCAGGAAAAGAACAGGCTGTATTATATTCCAACAGTCAAAAACCAGAATGAGGGTTTGCCTGTTCGTTTTGCCGCCAAAAGAATTTCAGAAAATCAATTGGTCTTTGAAAATCCACAGCACGACTTTCCGCAGATCATCGCTTACACAAAAATCACTTCTGATTCATTGATAGCCGAAATTTCAGGAACAAAAAACGGACAGAAACGCAAACAGACTTTTCCTATGAAAAGAGTGAAAAAGTAACAATGTAGCTAAGCTTGGTCAATTAAAATTAAATTATATAACTGCAAAAATTCTACAGATTGCCCCCTCCCTGACCGTTAGGAATATCAAGATCTTCTAAAGAACTTTTACCACCCGGAGTATCCGATTTTTTGATGACACTGATCTCTCCATTGAGCTCGATGACAACTGCCAGAACATCATCTAACTTTTCAAGCCCTTCCTGACGCACTACGGCGTTGATCTCATCAACTGTTATGGCTTCGGTATTCATATTGTCTTTGAGGTATTTGCCTTTATAGAACAGTAAGCGTGGAGAGGAATTGATCAGGTGTTCCATCTTATCGGACGTACTGGCCAATTTCGCGAACAGGTATTGTAAGGCTATTATCAGAAATAAGACCATAACACCTTCCGCCAAAGGAACCATCGCAAGCATCATATAGGCCAATGTGGAACCCAGTGCGACCGTGACCACAAAATCAAAAGCGTTGAACTTGGCCAAGATTCTTTTTCCTGAGATCCTGATAAAAAGGAATAGAATGACAAAAGAGGCAATGGTCATCAATGCGACCTGTCCAAGCTTTTCCCAATTTTCAAATAGTAGATCTTTCATTAATTATCTTTATCATTAGTGTTGATAAAATAATGCCAGAAATGCTCTGGAATGAAAATGATCTCCACACGAATGTTTAAGGTGTGATCTCTTTGGTCAAACTTCTTTTCCTACTCTGTGTGAACCTATGCAATATTAGCTGTGAATGTTTCATCTGTACTTTCTAAATGTCAAGCCTGCAAAGTCGACCACTTGTTGATCATCTTTTTCAGAGAAGCTAATAGTAAATCCTCCAAAGCCTGCATTTATGCCACACGTAACAGCATGATCAGGTGCTATTACACGTAAAGGTATATGTCTGACACTCCCAAATGTTGTAAGCTTCATCATCAGAACGTTGTCTTCCGATATATAGATTTCAACTTCTTTGAATTTTGTATCCCCGATCAGCATTTGATATCCGAAATGCTTGTATTTTCCTGTTACTTTCTTCCACGCAGAACGATCAACGTTTTTGAGTTTTAGTCCGGATTCGTACTCACGATCGCCAATTCTTAGAAATAAAAAATTTTCGTTGTTAACTTTCCTGAAAACAAATCTTTTGTTGCTTCTTTCCACTAGGCTATCATTTGGAAATATTTCAACAGGCAGAAATTCATCCCTGGATAAAGGAGTGAGAAAATATTGTCTTTCCCCATCAATAAGTTTGAGGCGGTCTTTTTCCAAAATGACCTTTATATAACCTTCTTCTTGAGCATAATTACCTAGATGCCTTTTCAGGCTGTGTCGGGATAATTTGATCGGAGTTGAAGAACTATGGACCTTTCCTGTGATGGGAGCAGGAAACAGGTCGCTAATATTTAATTGGTACTTGTTCAGGAAACTGAAACAGAATTCTTCTGCAATTGAACCACCTTCTGCTGAGTTGGTCATTACAATTACCGCAAATCTGCTTTTGGGGATCAATAGCAGTTTTGCCTGTGCAAAGCCGGCACTTCCTGCGTGATACACAGCAAAATTGGAATCGTTTTTAAACATAAACCAGCCTAAGCCTTTTTTGTTACTTTCGATAGGCACATTTTGGTTTTGCAGTGAAAACATTTCACGAATAGTCGATGAATCGATCATCGAGGAACTTTCTCCATTGTAGGCTTTCATCAGGTCGATCGCATATTTGGAAAAGTCGTTGATGTTGGTGTAGATTCCGCCTGATGCAATATCCCGCAATTCATATTCTTCCATTTCATTTCCACCCAGATAGATCTTCGAACGATATTTTAAACGGTCCATGGCAAATCCGGATTGGCCCATGCCAAGCGGAGCAAGAATATTTTGATGGACATAGGCCGCATAATCCTGTTTGCTTACCGCTTTCACCAAACTTCCTAAAATATTGTAACCTGCATTCGAATATAGGCCCACCATACCTGGCGGATAGGTAATATAGGTATCATTGATATACCCTAATACGTCGGTGTACTTTCCGGATCCCAGATCTGAATTCTTCCAGATGTCGGGTTGAATACCTGATGTGTGGGTAAGAACGGATCTTACCGTTATATCTTTTATGTCGATATTTTTTGTTTTAGGCCTGAAATCGGTCAGATAGTTGTTTAATGGATCGTTTATATTTAATAGCCCTTTTTGCTGAAGCTGCATTACGCTTAACGAAGTAAATGTTTTGGTTATTGAGCCTATATTCACAACCGTATTGGCCGTCATCGGCACTTTGTTCAATTTGTCTGCGTAACCAAATCCATTTGACCAGATCACTGAATCATTGACGATGATCGCAGCACTTATACCAACGATGTTTTTGTTTTGCTGTAGATTCTTGTTAAAGAATTCTTCAGATGATCGTATGAGCGTCTTGGTCATACTTAAACCGGTATCTGTCTGTGCTTCGCTCTTTGAAAAAATAAAAAGCACAAAAAGTATAATTAATGATCTGCTTAATTTTTTGAATGGCATCTTTATTCAGGTTTCGTTGGTTTTACAATAACAGCTAACAGTTGAGGTATTTGTGAAGACCCGGCATTAAAATACTTCTGCCGAATTTAAGCATAAACGCTGATAAAAGTACAATTATCGAATTACTTCCGTCAGTCCGCCTGACGCCCAAACCCCGGTTGCTAGCCGATTTTGTGGTCTTAAAAAATTGATTTCACTATATTTTAATTTGCCAATGATCTCACATTTGCTGTAAATGATTTTTATAGCTTTGCTCCACCCGACGCTTCAATACGCTGTGCATTTACCCATTTTGCTTCTTCAGAGCACAGAAAAGCCACGACGCCACCAATATCTTCCGGTTCACCTACACGACCAAGTGCAGTAGTATTTGCCGTTAATTTCCTTCTTTCTTCATTGTCTTTAGTTGCGCCATCTGCAAAGTCAGTTGCAGTGGCACCAGGCGCTACTACATTGGCTGTAATTCTTCTTTTACCTAATTCGTTGGCGAGATATTTAGTATAGGTTTCAATGGCACTTTTTATACTTGCATATACTGAAACATTTGGAACACATACTCTCGTTAAGCTAGATGAAATATTAACGATGCTACCCCCGTCATTTAAAAGAGGCAACAACTTTTGCGTAAGAAAGTAAACCCCTTTAAAGTTTACATTCATTACAGCGTCAAAGGTTTCTTCGGTAGTATCTGCTACGCCACCATACAATCCTATGCCTGCATTGTTTATCAAAAAATCAAGATTAGCTATTTGGTATTTATCATTTAAGTATCGAGATAACGTATTGATGAAAGCATCAAATCCTATGATATTACCAGTGTCAAGCTGGAAGGCTTGTGCATTTTGACCAAGGGATTTTACCTCGTCAATAACTTGTGACGCTGCTGCTTCATTATCTTTGTATGTAAAAACAATATCGATTCCTTTTTTGGCTAAGCTCAAGACAATAGCTCTTCCAATTCCTCGGCTTCCGCCTGTTATTAATGCGATTTTTGTCATTTTATTTTGTTTTAAATTTTTAGATGTCATGTTCTAGGGCATATAACGGTTCAGGACTTAAGATTCGGTCGGGATATTTTGCCTTGAACTTTAATCGAGGGAAGAAATTTGAACTTAGCACTTTCGCAGATACGAAGCAGCCCGCTTTTGGAAATACCTTGTTCGCTACACGCTTTATTTATTCTCAATTTTTTCCAAGCTAATTATAATTTTTTCATCTTTAGGAAGTAAATATTCTAAACGAACAAACCCTAATTGTTCGTTGAAATATGATGTTAAAAAAGTTTTTCCAATTTTTGAGGAACAATTCGATCTTGTTTCAATTGTATTTATGATACCAGATGGTAATATGATCTTTTTATATTTTAACGTATTTTCATAAACACATTTCAGGTTTAGTTTACCTTTCCAGGTAATGTCTTTTAATTCTTTCCAATGTTCACCAATTTCTAAATCCCATTTGTATTTTTTAGATTCATTAGGTTTTACATATGGAAATGGTGAAAATTGCAATATTTGGAAAGCATTCATTCGGAAAGGATGCAACCATACATTTTTACTGTTTTCTATAACACCGGTAAGCTCACTGGTTATTGTTTTTTTATCGGAATTTAAATGGGATAAAATAATTTCTGTCTGGCTATAATCCGGATGGTCTTGGAATATCGGGCCTTTTGCTTTCAGTGTTTTGATACTCAACAGATCGATTGCATTATCATCTTTTGAATCATATTTTATCAGTGAAAAAATACTGTCATTGTCAATTTTATATTTCAATGTATCATTTCCCTTAACTATCTGATACGTATAAAAGTATTCTCTATTGGATAAATATATTTTATTATCATAATTATAAGGATTTTCATTTTCATTATTTTGTGGATCCTCAATAAAAATACCTTTAGATGAAATGCAAGAATTCAGTAAAAGTATTAGACCAAAAAAACTGATCGATCTTGTCATTTCAGATGTGTATAGTGTTTGTACTAGCTTGCAGATTATGTAAAAAGTATGGATGAAGTGCCTGAAGAAGACTTCCGATGAGCAGTCAGATCAACATTATTATTCTCATAACTATTTGTTTTTGAAGGTTTCAAATTCAAATATAGTTATTTAAAGAAGCCGAATAGGGAAAAAGTGAATTAAAGCGTACGAAATTACCCATCGTCAATTTTTTGCTCAATTAACTATTTTTAGAATTGCGGGCAAAAATGAAGGAAATGTCTAGTTTCAACCAAACGAGGCCAATGCTTTTTCAATGCAATGAAATTACCAAAAGAAAAGGTAATTGAAAAGTAGTCGCGACTAAATATTGCAAATAGTATAATTTTGATTTAAACCCCGCATTTTTGCCGATACAATATTAATAATTTTAATAATGTTAGAATAATTTTGTAGAGAAAGACCTTTACAAATAGAGAATAAGAGTGTAAATAGGGTTCTATTTTTCCATGCTCGTTATCTTATCCAATATTTGCTTTTTCCTGTTCTCTAAAGTTCCGCTTACTTCCAGAATTTCGTTGCTGAAATCTCCGATCCAATCTTCTAAAATATCATTTACTTCCTGTCTTAGATTCGGCAGATCCGATTCCTGACAAACTATTAGATCAACTTTTTCTATGGGAACAAAAACCAAGAGGTCGATCTCAGCAATTGCCGTGGTCATCTCTTCGTAGAGGCCGGATATATCTTTCTTTTTGCCAACCGCATAAAAATACGCCAAGAGGTCTAATGGACAACGGTCAAAAATCAAATTTTCTCCACTATTTTGTAGTTGTTTTACAGAAAAATTGAATTGCTCCATATAATCATCCAATGTCGGTATTTCTGAAAACAGATAACCTTCCTCCTCAAGTTGTAAGTAAGGTTCATTTATAAATTCATGATCAGATAAATTATCGGCGATCTCTTCCGCCAAAGTTGTTTTTCCGACCCTATGTGAACCTGTAAAAGCTATTCGCATAATTGATATATAGACCTTTTAATTCAATGTTTCTCCAAAAGTTAATAAATTATTATCGGGGTCAAGAATGGAAAATTCTTTTTGTCCCCAAGGCTTTTCTGCTAAATTTCCATTGGGATGTATTGGAACTTTATTTTCGATGAAAGTATTGTACAAATTTTCAATGGATGTTGTCCGGATGTAGATTTGTCCATAATTTTCGGCCGGAACAAGATCTTTAAATTCAAAAAAGTGCAATTGCAGATTATCTTTTTGAAGCATTAGATAATGATCAAATTCATTTCCGAAAACGGTGAAGCCTAATTTTTTATAAAAATCTGAAGTCAATTCTTTTTGCCTCATTGGCAATTTTGCAATAATATCAGTAATCATTTTTTTCTTTCAAATGTCTATAATTAATCTCAAAGCAACACTTGATTGAAATCAAAAAATCACATTAGCCCTTACCCGGCTCAAAGTTTCCTGGCGCATTTTCAAATAAGAAGCGATCATATTCAGAGGGAAAATTTTAATGATTTGAGGTTTGTTTTTAAGAAGGTAATTATATTTTTCAGTCGGGTTCAGATTACTGTCATAAATATGAATTTTAGCAGACAACGAATTAAAGATCTTGTTGAGCTGCAAAAAGTTTTGTGAAATTGAAATCAGTTTATGTAAGCTTTCCAATTTTAGCTCTATAACTTCAGATTTAGCGAATGCCTTTATAATGGTATTGGAAGGAATTTGATTCGTCATACTATCAAAATTGAATACCCAATCATCCTGAATATTCAGATCAATAATTTTTTCTTCATCATCAATCTTTTGGACTTGAAAAAGAGCTCCGGCCTTGACAAAGAAAATCGATTTTGAAATTTCACCTTCGGAAAGAAGGATTTCATTTTTTTCAACGATTTTAATTTCAATATTCTGATTAAATAATTGAACTTCAAAATCTGAAAAAATACCTAAGCTTCTTAGCATATTCTATAATTAACGATTAGCTATCAAATTTACATAATAATAGCTACGCTTCAATTTGATTCAATCTTTTCTTTAGAAAGTCGTTCGGTATTATATATGAATATAATAGAACCATTATGTTCCGAGGTTGTGAAATAATTTTTAGAAAGTTTAACGACTACCACCAGCCCAAACCGGAGTGATATTGCGATGTGCTGATTACACATGCTCACCTTGATCACATTTTGAAGCGATAAAATTTGAAATATCCTGCACTAATGATGGAAACAGTGCCTGTGGTATCGAGTGCCCCATACCTTTTTTTATAATAAGCTGACAGTCGGGTATATTGTTTTTTAAATCAATCGCATGTTCCATATTAAATAATGGATCTTCGTCCCCATATATAATCAGTGTAGGTGCCTGAATACGTGTGAGGATACCTGGATTAAAAACATAGCTGACTAGGGCAATGATCTGACGGAAAGGCATAACTGCGGAAGATTGTCGGATTTCATCTTCAATAATTAGCCCACGCTCCCTTTTCTCATTAAGGATATATATGCTGCCGTAAATAGCTTTCATAAAGCCTATTTTTTCTTTCAAATAGGCTTCCCGGTTACCTTCGAAATTAACAGATGAGCTGGTCATTTTTTTTACTAATGCATCATCAGGTTTTGGAAGAGCAGGATTAAAGCTTGAAGACATCAATAAAGTCAGTGTCTGAGTCATTTCGGATACCGTGATGCAAATAACTGTGCTATGATGCCACCCATTGAACGGCCTACAATATTTGCGCTGCGGATGCCAAGTGAATGCAACAATTCTTTTATATCATCTGCCATATCCAATAAAGAATAAGGGACAGGATATTTTTCTGGATGCTGTAGAAAATCATTCAGGGAAAAACTATACCTATCGTCGCTATCATAGGCAGTAAAAGTACTTTTACCACAGTCTCTGTTGTCAAAGCAGATCACGCGAAATCCTTCTTTCACAAGCTTATTACAAAACGGAAGTTCCCAACGGGTCATTTGTGTGTTTAACCCACTGATGAGTACGATAGTTTTGTGGTTTTCAGCTCCAGATATTTCATAATAGATGGCAGCATTTTTTAGCTCGATATACCCCATAAATAATTTACTACAGTGCAATTTCTAAAGGTAAAAGCCTTGAATCCAATATGGCAGCTGAGCGATGTCCTGTGATTTTCATATAATCCGGATTCTGCTCGAAAGCAAAAAAATCTGATACACTTCTTTGTCTGATCAACATGCAGACATCCCATTGTTCGTCCTGAGGACCTATCAAAAAGCGATCTCCTTTTCCAATGAAAAGAATCTCTCCGCCACTCTGCTCTACAAAAGGCTTGGCAAGATCTATATAGAGCATAAAAGCTTCGTAACCCGAGATTTCCCTTGCGGGCGCAATTTCAGGAAACTCGGAATAATCAGCAATTTCTTTTAAATGTATCAGATTTAAATTTACGATTGACCCTTGAATATTTTTTAACATAAGATCTCGGCCGGCTTCGTAGCTTGGATATAAATACGTTTTGCTTTTCATATCAATATATACTTTTTATTCTACTTTGCTCCTCCTTCAGATCATTACTGGCTTTCAGCACCTTCTTTTCGTAGTCTATGATTTTGTTCTCCTCCAATGGAACAATGATCGCATTTTCAAAAACAAAACTCTCCTCTCCTAGCCGATTCCAATCGTCCTGTAAGTTCCTGTTATCAAATTGTCCGTTGTTCAGCTCAAATTGGATTCTGTTAGAAAGTGCTCTTAAATTAGTACTCTCTTTGATAAATATTTTATTTTCTGCATTATTCAGAATAGTTAATACACCCATTAATGGTTTCGTCCCCAAAAACTCAGTCTTTAATTTTTTTCTGTATTTTTTGTCCATGCTTATTTATTAGATTTAAAGATCACCTCCTAATATTTTCAATTGTCCGGCGAAAGCACTCAAGTTTTCCGTTACAATTCCGTCTAATAGCTTTTTGGATATGTACTCCGCTGTAGTGGTAGCTTCTGTAAAAATTCTTTCTCCGGCAGAGGTGAGTTTTACATAACTCACCCTTGCATCTCTATCACTATTTTCCTTCGCTACAAGTCCCATTTTTTCCATTGGTAAAATAATCCGCGTAATGCCAGAGGCAGTTAACCCCGTATTTTCAGCAAGATCAATTCTTTTCAAACGATTACCAGGTGCATTACTTAGAATATACAGGATCATATAGTCGGTAAGGCTAATACCATGCAGACTTAAACCGTCAAACTTTTTTGTAATGACGGATTGAACTTTTAAAATATTGAGAATTGTACTTATTTCTTCCATTTAATATTTGTATAATATTTGATTAGTCAAGTATTTTGCAAATATAGATATAATGTTTATTATTGCAATAGCATAAGCAAATCATTTCAAATATATGTTTACTGTGTCTTGCTCATTTGGTGATTATCATGTAACAGATTGATTATTACGATTGTCATTAGTATATTAACCACTAAATATTTCAGATGAAAAAGTCATTTCAGATCATCAAGTTGGTATTGCTCCTCTCTGCAGTGTTATTTTCAAACCAGGCGATTGCTCAATTACCAACAGATAATCGTTTAAAGACGCCTTTGGATTCATTGGTACAGCGTTCGGTTTCTGCCTTTATGCAAAATAATTCCAGAGTCGGTATTTCAGTCGGTATCATAAAAAATGGAAAGAAGTTTATCTATAATTATGGCTCGACTGAAAAAGACAAACAGGATCTTCCGACTGAACATACAATATACGAACTAGCTTCCATTACAAAGACATTCGGCGCTATGCTACTGGCAAAGGCTGTTCTAGACAAAAAGGTAAACCTAAATGATGATATAAGAAAATATCTGAAGGAGGATTATCCTAACTTGGAATATAATGGAACACCGATCACTTTGCTGAATTTGGCCAATCTTACATCGGGACTACCCAATTGGATGCCGGATAAAGATATCTTTGGAAAAGCAGATCCGGATAAAATACCCTACATTTTAGATTCTGTCCACACTATTTACAGCAGACAGGATCTTTACCAGGATCTTCATCAGGTGAAATTAAAAGTGCTGCCGGGAAGCATATCGAAGCATTGTAATACTGCAGCACAGTTGCTGGGATATATAATGGAGGATGTTTATAATGATAATTATGAAAATCTTCTGGAAAAATATTTTGCAAAGCCATTGAAGATGAAAAATACCTACCTGCTTAAGTCCAAAGAAGTCCCATTAAAAATGGCAAAGGGCTACGACGGCAAAGGGCGAATAATGCCGGTGATTGATTGGGAGGATCTGAGAGTAGCCGCCAGCATCGACTCTTCCACTTCTGACATGTTGAAGTATATGACCTTTCAATTAAATGAAAAAAATCCTGTTGTATCTCTTAGTCATCAGCCTACTTTTGGTAAGATTGAGGAAGGTGCCATTGCACTTAACTGGAAAGTAAAAATAACAGAAGATGGCAGGAGAAGCATATCCCATACAGGAGGAAGTCTGGGATTCAGCAGCTATATAATTTTTTATCCTGATTTGAATTCCGGTATCGTTCTGTTGTCAAATGAAGCCGACCCAGGCACCCAGAATGAACTGATTACTTTGGCAGACAAGATAATGATTCCGATAAGCGAGAAATCAACCGGAAGGTAAGGTATCGAGAAATAGCCACGATTTGCCCTTGCAGCTAGGTCATAAAATATTACTATTTGTAATACACTTTAGTGCTTAGCTCGATAGGATTATAATTCTTTCTAATTTCCTCCTGTCTTAATCGTTTTATATCATCCAGATCGTTTACATTTTTAACTTGTCTTCCATAAATAGCCAATGTATAATCTTCTCCCATCATCATTTTTGTTCTGATTTCAGAAAAAGGGTTGTTATAAGCATTAATAAGGAGTTTATTAAATACTTCTACTGTGACCGGCAGCGCTTTTTTTCCAAAATTTGATTCCAAAAAGTTCTTGGTGTCATATTCATACATAAGTTTTTTTATCTCAGACAGTTTAAATTTGAAGTATCCTTTGTCGTCTTCAATTTCAAAAATTAATCCAGGTAAACCACGAAATTTATAAGGACCCTCAGCAAAATTAATATCTTTACAGAACCAAGCCTTCCAAATTCTTCCACCGAATTGAGTGGTGGCCAACTGTAAATTGTATTCATTTACTTTTTTACTTTCTGATTCTATTTTCCAACGCTGTTTATCAGAAGATTTTATTTTGTAATAATCACTATCAATAAACTTGTAAACCGTATTTTCATTTGAGCCGGTGACTCTTGTACACATAAGAGATCCGGACATTGTCATCGAGCTATTTTCTTTTGTTTGTTTCTGTATAGAATCAGATATATAAAAGTTTTCATTATAAAATTTAACTTTCTGAGGATAAATATCTAAGTAATATCTTGTAGAAAATTTATTTTTGGCAATAGTATCTGTTACATAACTGTAATCATAAATAACCCTGTATGATTGTGAAATAAAAAATATTGGTATAAAAATAAAGAAGAATTTCATTGACAAAATTTAATTAACAGTTTCAAAAGTTTTTAATCATTATGTAATTTCAAAAATCCATCCTAATAGCACTATTAGGATGGATAATTTAATTAACGATAAAAATAATAATTGTAGTATTCAGCAAATATGATTATGCGCCAACAACTTGAGGACAGTTTTTAGATCCACCACCTGCTCCACAGGAAACTCCAAACCCATCGTTGGCAACACATGTTCCTTCGCAGCTGATTGATACAGAACCACCTCCTGGGCAAGATGCAGTACAAGACGATAATATTCCATTACCGAAAATATTATTTAATTCAGTTCTAGAAAGTTTTTTTAGATTTCTCATTTTTTGTAAATTTTAAGATTAATAATTTTTTTATGAAACCTACCCAATATAGACTTCACCAGAATAAAGTTACAGTGAGTTAAAAATGTTTCTATAAAAATCGAACAATGAATTAAGAGCCTACGACTTGTGGACAGTTTTTTCTTCCACCTCCCGGGCCGGAGCAGGATACACCTGAACCATCTGTAGCTATACAAGTACCATCACAACTAATTGATACTGTACCACCTCCGGGACAAGATGCACTACAAGATGATAAAAGTCCGCTACCGAAAATGTTGTTTAATTCAATTCTGGAAAGTTTTTTTAGATTTTTCATGGTAATAAATATGATTTGATATATTCCTACTCTGTCAAGCTTTTCGGATTCCGCTATATTTTATTAGTTTTTTATAAATATGAGCATTTTATTTAATTTAATATGGTCATAATCTGTTAATTAGGCGAAAAGTCAAATTGATTCTCTCCTTCATTGGAATAGTTGATTTTGCAATCCTGTGCTCCCAATGCTCCTGTAGATCACCTTTCATAATCAATAATGAACCGTGAGGAAGAGGCAGGCTGTATTTGCTTTGATGGTGATCTCTTTTTCTGAAGTCAAAGTTTCTGGTCTGTCCGAGACTGATCGATGCAATGACCGGCCTTTTACCATAGCGACTCTCCTTATCCCTGTGCCAGGCCACTGAATCATTGTTATCACGGTAAAGATTAAGCAATACCCCATTAAACTGATAACCGAACTCTTTTTCAATTCTTTCTTTCAGGGAAAACAATTCGGGCGTCCAATTATTGGTACTTGAAGTATTATTGTCAGTCGTATCATAAGATTTACTCTTATCCCCATGCCACGCAGTCAAACGAGGTGTGATCACCGTCTTGTCATACATTTTTTGAGTGCGCTGCTCCCAAGGTGTAGAATGAAGAAGTTCATCTTTTAAAAGGTCAGCTTCTTCCCTACACAAAAAATGTTCCCTGAACTCCAAAAGGTCCTTCGGAAATTCATACAATTCTTCGGAATCAAATAAAGTTAGCTGCGTCATGATTTTATTCTTTTTTAGCTTTTATTTAAAATGAATTTATTCTCTGTCCCCCATTCTTTCCTTGATATGCCTGATATCAGATTTGATCTCTGCTATGAAATTTTGTATATTCCGTTCTGAAAACTCACCAGGTTCGTATTCTTTTGTACTGATGCTGCAGGCAAATTCCCAGATCTCTCTGATCTCAGAAAGAGGAATCTTATAAGGTTCATAAAAGCTGTTGTCAGCCTTCACCCAGATGCCGTCAGCTTCATGGAACTGGAATCTTTTATAGCTGATCCCATCATTAATGGTGATGAAAACGTAGGTTCTGTCCGTTTTCAGATCTGAAAGATTTTCAACATATTTTCCTACGATGTAGGTTCCGTTCTTATACGGAGGCATCGAATCGCCATCAGCAGGAAATGCCCTGAACTTTCCTCCTTTTAAGAAGGGTAATGATATCGTATCCAGACCTTCGATGTACTCCGGATCACTGTAGCCGTTCAGATATCCCATGGAAGCCTTTTGGGGGATGATCTCGATCTGATCGTTCCCTTCATTATCTACTTTAATTGGTAAAACGATCCTGTTATCGGGAAGTTCCACAAGCTCATCAATAGGATATTTGCTGACATTGATGCTGACAAGTAAGTCGATACTGGCATTGTAATATTTTGATATTTTAAGAAGGATCTCCAGAGGCGGCTCCGTTGCACCATCCTCATATTTCGCATACCTGCCGCGGGTGATCGAAAGATGGTCCGCAACCTTCTGTTGTGAGAGATTCAGCTTACCTCTCAGATACCGCATGTTTTCTGATAAAATTGACATTGCTATAATTTATAGCAACAAATATAAACATTTTTGATACAAAACGTAATAATTTTGTTGACATGAAACGGGCAATAGCACATATGGATTTGGACACATTCTTCGTCTCCTGTGAGAGACTGAAGAATACTGATCTTGTTGGAAAGCCGCTTATAATCGGCGGTGGTGATAGAGGTGTTGTCGCATCATGCTCTTATGAGACCAGATATTTCGGGGTACGAAGCGCCATGCCGATCAAGATGGCACTTCGGCTTTGCCCTGAAGCAAAAGTCATCAAAGGTGATATGGAGATGTATTCCAATATGTCACATATGGTGACCGAGGTTATCCAGGAAAAGGTCCCTGTATTGGAAAAGGCAAGTATCGATGAGTTCTACCTTGACCTTTCCGGTATGGACAAGTTCTTCGGCTGTTATCAATGGACAACCGAAATTGCAGAGGCTGTTAAAAAAAACACAGGACTACCTATCAGCTTTGCATTATCCACCAATAAGACCGTTTCAAAGATCGGGACCGGCGAATCAAAACCTATTGGAAAACTTGAAATTCCGGAACAGAATATCAAACCCTTTCTGAATCCGCTTTCCATAAAGAAGATCCCGATGGTTGGGAATGTCACTTTTCAGCTCCTATCCAGATTAGGCGTCAGAACCATCGAGACCTTATCGGAAACACCCGTTGAAGTTCTGCATCAGCTGATCGGCAAGAACGGTGAGGAACTCTGGAAGAAGGCCAATGGCATCGATGAGTCACCTGTTCTACCCTACTCGGAAAGGAAATCCATTTCAAAAGAAAATACATTTTCCCAGGATACCATCGATATCAACGGAATAAAGAGCATATTGTCAGGAATGGTGGAACAGTTATGTTTCCAGCTCCGTCAGGAGAAGTGGCTGACCTCTACTGTGGTGATAAAGATCCGTTACTCCAACTTCGACACGGAGACCAAGCAATACAGGATACCTTACACGTCTTCCGACCATAAGTTGCTCAGGTATGCATTAGAATTATTTGACAAAGTGTATTCCAGGAGGATGCGGATCCGACTTATCGGTGTCAAGTTCACCGGCCTGGTACACGGCTGTCACCAGATGAACCTGTTTGAAGATACGGAAGAGCTTATCAGCCTTTATCAGACGTTGGACAGAATTAAAATGAGGTTCGGTTCAGACAGCGTAGGAAGAGCTTCAGGATTTTTAAACCTATAGATTCCAATGTTTATCAATTGTCATTCATATCATAGCCTGCGATACGGCACCATCTCTGTTAAAGAATTGGTTCAGCATTGCGTAGAACTCGAGATCGGAGTAGCTGCCCTGACCGATATCAATTGCATTTCCGGCATCTATGATTTTCACAGGTTATGTGAGAAAAATAATATAAAACCTGTAGTCGGAGTGGATATCAGAAACGATAACAGGCAGCATTACGTCTGCCTGGCAAAAGATCGATCAGGCATCGGAGAGATCAACAGGCTTTTGACAAAACACAATTGCGAAGGAATCGATCTCCCACTTCATCATCCTGATCTGTCAAATGTGTTTATCATCTATCCACTCAGCAATTATCCGGATAAGCTGAACAGAAACGAATTCATCGGGATACGCCCTGAAGAGATCAATCTTTTGATCAATCCGATTTTGAAAAAGTATCTGCCCAGAATGGTCATTTTACAACCTGTGACCTTTACGACAAAGACAGAATATACGCTACATAAGATCCTACGTGCCATCGACCGGAATACGCTGGTCACAAAGCTTGATGAAAATGACATATGCGGACAAAACGAAAAACTGACTCCAACCGATGAGCTGCTAAGAAAATACCAACATTATCCGCAGATCATTGAGAATACCAGACAATTGCTGGAACAATGTCAATTTGATTTCGATTATAAAACTCCAAAAAACAAAAAGAATTTTACAGAAAGTAAAGACAGCGACATAAAGCTTTTGAAAGAACTCGCCTACAAAGGGTTCACCAAAAGATATCCTGATGATGACGGAAAGGCTGAAGCCCGGATGGATAAGGAGCTTAGTGTCATTGACCAACTGAACTTCTGTGCTTACTTCTTGATCACCTGGGATATCATCCAGTATAGCAACCGGATGGGGTTTATGCACGTCGGTCGCGGAAGTGGCGCCAATAGTATTGTGGCCTACTGCCTTGGCATAACGGACATCTGTCCGCTAGAGCTTGACCTCTATTTTGAACGATTCCTGAATCTGAACCGTAAGACACCGCCGGACTTCGATATTGACTGGAGCTGGCAGAACCGGGATGCGATCTTACAGTACATCTTCGACAAATATGGCAGAGAACACGTGGCATTTTGCGGAACGAACGTTGAGTTCAAATACAGATCTATTTTCCGTGAGGTGGGTAAAGCATTCGGTCTTCCCAAAGAAGAGCTTGATGAACTGGCAACCAAACCCATAGAGCAGCACGACATCAATTCCATATCCAGATTGGTACACAAGTATGGGAAATTGTTGGAAAAATTTCCCAACCAGAGAAGTATGCATAGCTGTGGGATTCTGATTTCCGAAGAACCCATTACCAATTACTCCGCATTGGAAATGCCTCCGAAAGGATTTCCGATCGTCCAGTTCGATATGCACGTGGCCGAGGAAATTGGTCTTGAAAAATTCGACATTCTTTCCCAGCGGGGTCTGGGAACCATCAAAGATACCGTAAGCTTAATTGAAGAAAAACGAGGCATCAAGGTCGACATACGGGACGTCAGCTTGTCAAAGGACGAAGAGAAATGCAATGAATTTCTGAGCAGGGGAAAAACGATCGGTTGCTTCTACATCGAAAGTCCTGCCATGCGCGGGCTGCTCAGAAGACTAAAATGCAACAATTATAAAGTACTCGTAGCAGCCTCTTCTATCATCCGTCCGGGTGTGGCACAAAGCGGAATGATGAAGGAGTATATCTTCCGCCATAATAACCCGGATCAGTTTGAATATTTCCATCCTGTATTTGAGAAAGAACTGGGAGAAACGTATGGCATTATGGTGTATCAGGAAGATGTCATAAAGATCGCCCTTCATTTCGGAGGGCTATCCCCTGCTGACGGCGATGTCTTACGCCGGGCGATGAGCGGTAAAGGGCGTTCGCTCTCTGCGCTGCAAAAAGTCAAAGACCACTTCTTTGAATCCTGCAAAGCGCTTGGCCATTCGGAGCAGCTTTCCAAAGAGGTCTATCGGCAGATAGAATCCTTTGCTGGCTATTCATTTTGCAAGGCCCACTCTGCATCCTATGCTGTAGAAAGCTACCAAAGTCTCTACCTGAAGGTGTATTACCCTATTGAGTTTATGGTTTCAGCGATCAATAATGGCGGCGGCTTCTACAGAACAGAGGTATATGTCCACGAAGCGAAAATATCAGGTGCAACTATATTAAACCCCTGTGTCAATCTAAGTGAATACCAGACCACGGTTTACGGAACTGATGTTTATTTAGGGCTGATGCATATCGAAAAGCTTGAAAGTAAAACTGCAATCCTTATTCCTGAAGAAAGAAAAAACAATGGTGATTATACCTCTTTGGAAAACTTTGTCAAAAGAATACCTATCGGAATTGAGACCTTACAAACCTTGATATTCATAGGCGCATTCCGATTTACCGGGAAGCAAAAGCACGAATTATTAATTGAAGCACGATTTCTTCTTGCAGGAAACAGACCGATCTTTAAATACGTGACATTGTTTGAAGAACCACAAAAAGAATATACCCTACCGCAAGTACAAAGACATCATTTGGAAGATGCTTTTGATGAAATAGAGATTCTTGGATTCCCGGTTTCAGTAAGTCCATTCGACTTACTGAAAACCCAATACAGAGGCAGTGTGATGGCCAAAGACCTTACAAAATACCATAAGAAGCAAGTCAAAATGCTGGCCTACCTCATATCCCGAAAACACGTTCCCACCAAAAGAGGGACAATGTTTTTCGGAACCTGGATCGATGCGGAAGGAGAATATTTTGATACAGCCCACTTTCCGGATAATCTTTTACAATATCCTTTTCAGGGTGGCGGATGCTATCTCCTATTAGGAACGGTAGAAGTTGATTTCCATTTTCCAACCATTACCATATTAAAAATGGCGAAAATGCCTTTTATTCCTGACCCTCGATATACTTTGGATAAAGACAAAGCTTACGATGCATACAATAATATCCGGGAAGATGTAAGTATGACTTCAAGAAATCCTTACCCACAGGAACACGAGATAGGATTGCCGAGAAGAAAAATGAGTTGAATAATACGACATCTCATTGTCTTATTTACAGTATAAAATATTAATTATTTGACACTTACATAAAATCTATTTAAAGAAAATATTGAGAATTTTAATTTTTCATCTTATAATTTTTTTATCTACGGTTAGTTTTTACACCCTTGAGCTTAATTTTATCTATTATAATAGGCAGCTTAAATATATTTTTTTAAACTTTTATCATGAATTGAAATTGCATCGTTATTTGAGATTTTTTATAATTACTCAATAAAATAATTGCTGATCCTGTTACAGAAATTATGGTAGGTGGTACCATCTCACCATTACTCAATAAATTTCCGGAAATAACCAAAAAAAAATATTGTGACTGCACTTATTAGAAATTCTATAAAATGTAGTTCTATATTTTTAATAAGTTTTGACAACAATTGAAAAGTGGCACCAACTATATTCAGTTGGTGCCATTTAATTTTTCTAATATCCTATATTGCATTTGTTTTTATAGATTTGGTTACAATTCTATCGTAAACGCTTTTTTTCCATGCATTTTAAACTTATAATTTTCAAGTTGTTTGCTTCTATTGTTTTGAAACTCTATGCCAGTGTTTATATATTTAATAGAGTGCTACAATTAAATACTTTTCTCATATCACAAAGATTAAATCTTAAAATCTCTTTCAAATTAATGATAACTAATTTTTTTTAAAAAAAGTAAAGAAGTTTCTTACGATTAAAAAGAGGTACAGTCAAATTTTATTTATACCCAAAATATCATTAGATATTAATCGCTCCCTGACCGGATGAAATCAGGTAAGCCTCTTTAAGTGCCTCCGAATAGGTCGGGTGCGAATAAGATATGCGAAACATATCCTCGTCTGTAACTTTATATTCCATTCCGTTTATGCCCTGTACAACAAGACCTGCACCTCTGGGTCCGATAATGTGGAGTCCGAGAAGCTCTCCATATTTTGGTGCGGTCAGCACTTTTACAAAACCTTCCTTTTCCATCGCAGCACGGCTCTGGCACTGGCTGAAAATGGGAATTTCCCAACTTGGTATTCTATATTTTTAGCTTTTAGTTCTTCTTCAGTAGATCCGACAGATTTCGGTGCTGTCTAATAATGCTTTTGAAGGAATACATCCAACATTTGTACAAGTTCCGCCAAGGGTGCTATATTTCTCTACAATGGCAGTTTTATAACCTAATTGTGATGCTCGTATGGCAGCCTGATAACCACCAGGTCCGGAGCGTACGCTATGATATCAAAGTTATTTTCCATATTTCAATTTCCTTGTTTATAAGAGGTTTAGTTAATGATTAAAGTTCATCTACAGTTAATTCAACTGTGATTTCCTGAACTCCAACGGTCGCATCCCTGTCTGCTTTTTAAATAATTTGGTAAAATAAGAAGCGTTCTCGAAGCCCAAGTGATAGGCTATCTCCGCAACACCCTTCTCCCCCAATCGCAATAAATTTTTAGCTTCTGAAATCAGAAATATATTGATGAGTTCCAAAGCTGTTTTACCAGTCTCCTGTTTCAGTAAATCACTCAGATAACGTGGAGAAATAAACAATCGGTCGGCGAGAAAGGCCACGCTTGGTAATCCGTTTTTTTCCAGACCACCGTCATTAATATATTTTTTAAGCATATCATTAAATTTTGAAGCAGTTCTTCCATTAACCTGTTCTCTGTCGATGAACTGTCTTTTATAAAAACGCTGCGCATATTTCAGAATGGAAGAAATGTGGCTCAATATGATCTCACGGCTATATTCATCAGGATTATTAAAATATTCTCCCTGAATTTTCGATTGAAGTTCCAGCAAAGTCTGTTCTTCTTTTGGAGAAAGTTGCAGAGCTTCTGTTACATCATAATCGAAAAAGCTATAATTATTAATACTTTTAAAAAGCTCGTGACCATTCAGATAATCTTCGTGGATCATCAGCATATACCCTTTTTCTTCAAACTCAAGGTCTTTCATTTCGGTGATCTGCCGAGGTTTTACGAAGAAAAGACAGCCGTTGTCGTGGTCATACTGGGTACGCCCATACATAAACATTCCTGACTTTATTTTTTTGAAAGCAATAATATAACAATCCGTTGTGAATTCCCTGTTACCCAGCGGACAAGCTGCCTGGCAGCCGATCATACTGAACAGCGGATTTTCCGGGGCCTCCCAACCATTTCCGGCGTGCAGCTCTGTGAGTGTAGTATAATGTTTCATCTCAATTTAATTTAATCGGATTTCTGACAATCCGACTATTAATAAATTAGCGGTCCGGATTTAAGCTAAGAATAAATTGATATAACCTGCGGCTATTTCCGGATACTGATGTTGGGGCCCGTGTCCTGCATCATTCAAAATAATATGCTGCATTGTCGGTGCGTTTTTCAGCAAAGGGAACCAGTTTTCAGTCGCAAAGCTGATGTCGTGGTCACCGGAAATAACCAGAACGGGAGATTTCAAGGTTTTATAGTTTTCCCGGAAGTTCAGCTTGTCTTCCTTGAAAGGTCCCGAACCTGCAAAATATCTCTGGAAAACTTCTTGTGTCGAAGGAATCAAATCTCTGTCTAATCTCTGAGAAATTCTGTCGTGCGATTCTTTTGCTGCCTTTCTGCTTTTTTCAGAGGCCGGTTCAAAAAACAAATAATATTCATCTTCCAGATCATTGATCGGTTTCAAGGCGTGCTCAAAAAATACAGATTCGATAGGTATAGCGTTTTCTCCCGGAGGATTGGTTCCGATCAGAACGGTTTTCAATACACGGTCAGGATTTTGGAAAGTAACAGCCTGTGTCACCAGTCCGCCATAAGACCAACCCAACACGTTAAACTTTTCTATTCCCAGATGATCTGCGAGCGCAGGAATTGTTTTTGCCACTTCCAAAACATCCAGTGGTAATTTGCCTTCCGAATTTCCGATTCCAGGATAATCAAAAAGAATGACGGTATTTTTTTCTGCCAAGGAATCTAGAAACAATGGGTCCCAGGTATCCATTACACCTCTGAATCTGTTGATAAAGAATAATGGTGTTCTATTTCCGAATTGTCTGTAAGCAATTTTGGTGTTGTTGATTTCTGCAAATTGTGTTTCTGCATTTAAAGCTGTATTTTTCATAAATGTTGAGATCTTTTTTGTTATTTAATAGTTCAAAGTTGAGATTTCTTGGTTAGAATTAATTTCACAGATTAGCGAAACAATAGCACAAAAAAACATTGTCTTTTACCGCCGATTTGATTTTGGAATTTTAATTAATGTCCGTGAGCTGCAATACTCACCTCCTTCCATTTTTCGATGTTCTCCAAACGCTTTCTGTAAACATCATTTATAACGTGGTAAGCAATTTTACCAAACAATAATCTTTGTGGCGGATTTTGGTTGTCGATAAGATTTAAGACAGGTTCTACCGTTGCTTCAGGTTTTCCCCAAGTGTTGGGATTGTCGCCAGATTCTGCGAACGCTTCACGCACAGGATTGTAATCTTTAATATCCGAAGAAGTCTGAACTGCCGAAGCGCCTGCCCAATCCGTTGCAAATCCGTTAGGTTCAATTAAAGTGGTTTTGATTCCCAAATGTGCTGTTTCCGAACCAATCGTTTCAATCAATCCTTCTACTGCAAATTTTGAAGCATTGTACAATCCTAAAAGTGGCAAGGTCGTTAATCCCAAAAAGCTAGAAATCTGAATAATATGTCCGCTTTTCTGTTTTCTCATCACCGGTAAAACAGCCTGTGCAACCCAAAGTGAACCGAAGAAGTTGGTTTCCATCTGTTCTCTCGCCTGCTGTTCGGTAGTTTCTTCTGTCGTTCCGAATAATCCAAAACCTGCATTGTTGATCAAAACATCAATTCTTCCAAAATGTTTTTCTACTTGTTCAGTGACTTCAAAAACCTCTGTACGGTCATTGACATCCAGTTTTAAAGGAAGAATATTATCTCCGTACTTTTCTTTCAGATCCTGCAAGACAGAAATATTCCTTGCCGTTGCTACCACTTTATCTCCTCTTTCCAAAAGTGCTTCTGCCCATAATTTTCCGAATCCTTTTGATGCTCCTGTTATAAAAATTACTTTATTCATTGTTTTATTTTTTACTGTTATTTGATAGGACAAAGTTAGGTTCAGCTATAAAGATCCGATAGTCCATTTCAGCGGATCAATAGCACAAAATGACTTATCTTGATATTACTCGAAATCATTTAAGAACTGATTCGCCTGACTGACAAACATTTCAGGGTACTGAAAGAATGACCCGTGTGCGGAATCCGGATAATAAGAAAGAACTGCATTAGGAATACTTTTGAATATCTCATAAGAAGTATCAGAATCCATCATCTCGTCATTGCTTCCCTGGATAATAAGAACCGGATGCTTAATTTCTTTGATATCAATGTCTGAAGTGGTTCCCCAGTCTGTAATGGCTTTTGCCTGCGCCATCACCGATTTTTCGGTAGTTTCCTTATCTCTGTCCTCTGTTCTTTCAAACAAACGTTGCAATGTTGCTTTTCCTGTGGAACGGCTATTTTCAGATTTTGTAAAAAAGATATATAAGAATAATTCTGACGGACTTAACGCTGATCCTTTTCCGATTAAATCATAAAATCCTTCCAGTACTTTTGCCCCTTGAGGCGCAGTCCCGACCATGATAATTTTTCTTACCATTTCGCTGTAGTGAACGCCTAGATATTGCGCAATAAATCCTCCAAGGGAAAAACCCAGCACATCAAATTTTTCAATTCCCAAAGCCTTTATGAATTCAACGGAATCTCTGGTCATATCCAAAACGTTGTCAGGCGTTTCACCATCGCTGTTTCCAACGCCTTTGTTGTCGAAAATGATCACTTCACGTTCCTTCGCCAGACCATTGGTGATAATAGGATCCCAATTATCCAGTGTTCCCGTAAAATGCTGAAAACCGATAACCGGAACACCGGATCTGTTCCCGAATCTGCGGTAGGCGTAGTGAGTACCGTTGACTTCAATATATTGTGTCGGTGCATTCAATGCTAAGTTTTGTAGAGTTTCCATAATGTTAAAATTTTAGATTGTGAGTATTTTGTTATTTTTCAATTATTTAGAATTATTTTTCTCTTATCATCAGTTTTAAAAATGACTTTTTTACTGTTATTTGATATGACAAAGTTAGGCTCAGCGATAAAAATCCGGTAGTCCGTTTCAGCGGATTAGTAGCACAAAATGACGAGCGTTTTCCAATTTTGGATTAAAATAAAAGCCTTCTGATCACGCGACCAGAAAGCTTCTACTTAAACTTAAAATATATTAAAAAACACTTCTTTTAAATTGCCGGTGCAACAGGAAAATCAATCGGGATCTGCGTGTTTGCAAAAACATAATTGGTGAAAGTTCTCAAAGCGATCAATGCTGTTAATTCAATCAATGCTTTTTCGTCGTAACCTGCTTCGAAGAAATTTTGCAATGCAGTATCGTCGGCGGTACCTTTGTTCAATGAAATTGACTGTGCCAGTTTAATCACCAAATTTAATTTAGCATCCGGATATTCTGCTTTTCTGATCGCAAGGGTATCTTCTTCCGAAAATCCTCTCATTTTGGATAACATCGTGTGGGCTGCCAGACAGTAATCACAATTGTTGACCTGTGAAACGATAAGATTAATGGCTTCTCTTTCCTTTGCCGTGAAGGACGAATCGTGAGAAAGTGCCGCTTCGGTTTCCAGCATTGCCTTTAAAGCCGATGATGAATAACCGATGGTTGCATATAAATTAGGAATCTGACCCATTTTTTTCTGAACAGATTCTAAAATACCCTGAGATTCTGCAGAAAGCTGTTCTTTTGCTGGAACTGTAATTGTTTTCATTTTTATAGTATTTAATATTATTTTTTATTATTGAATTTTATTTTTACTTATTGGAAATTTACATCCAGAATATCTATGGAAACCAGCACAAAGTCTTTGTTGTAGCTGTTATCGGCATCATTCAGAACATAAATATTTCTTTTGGTTGCCGTTTTTACTCCGTTGAATTCCTGATGATTTTCTAAAATTTGTGTTGCAGAAGAACCACCCAAAACTTCAGGCCAGTAATCATGTCGTTTCAGTAAGCCTTCTTCATTGAAGTAGAAGATCTGTCTTTTGCTGTGTGTGGCGAATCCTTCCGGATAAATAACTTCAAGTCTGTCCAGCGTTTCGCCATTCTCGTTCCAAGAATCGAGCTGATTGATCTCCACACACGGAACCAGAAAATTAAACGGAGCTGTCGCATAATTCCAGGTCGCGTAGCTCGAAAAATAAATGAGTTGGGATTTCGTCCAGGGCGTTTCCACCGTATGCCCTTTGAAAGATTCTCTCGGATCAATTAATTCTTCGATTAAATTCCCGTTTTCATCAAAAAGCTGAACTTTTCCGGGTTCAAAGGAAGAAGTGTACTCTTTTTGGAAGATGTTTTCCCAAACGCTCTTCTGCTCTGTTAAAGATCCTGTAAATATGACATCGCCCAGCGGATTTTCGTATCCTTTCATTTCCCAGATGGCACCGCCAATATTGGTATGAATTTTCACATTCTGAAATTGTGAAGCAGATTCTCCACCATGCGCTTTGATGATTTTGTTTAATAGGTTCTGTGTTGAAGTATTCATTGTTTTTATTTTTTATCTGTTAATATTTATTTCATTTTGTCAAGACAAAGTTCGGTAAGATCGCACCCAAGTCTCTTGTCCATTTCAGCGGATGTATAGCACAAAATGACGGATGCGTTTTTTTTAAACAACAAACCGCCCTTAAAAAGGACGGTCTGTCATGATACCAACTTAGTATTAAATATATTTTCCAAAATTGAGTTCTGCATCTCCATAAGTCTGCAACCCTTTTTCCATCAGAGTTCTGATCCTCTTTCCTGCTTCAGGCTGCGTCAATGCTTCAAAAAACTTGGTCTGCGTTTCCATGATATGTTCATTTTTAGGAAGCGGTGCTCTTTCGTTGATCATCGATTTGATGGCAGCAATATTCTTCTTGTCAAAAGAAGCGATTCTTCGTGCCAAATTATCTACAAAAGCATCAAGTTCACTATCCGGAAATGCGCGGTTCACCCATCCGTAAGCGGCAGCCGTATCCGCATCATAATCGTCCCCGCCGAGAAGTATTTCCAAAGCTCTGGACTTCCCTGTTAAAAAGTGCAGACGCTCCACCCCGCCCCCGCCGGGAAATGCTCCGATACCAATTTCCGGCTGACCAAACACGGCTTTCTCTTTACTGGCAAAACGCATATCCATTGCCTGGATAAACTCGCTTCCCAAACCTCTGGCTCTTCCTCTTATGGATGCAATACTGGCGAAAGGGGCCTGTTCCAGACGTTTTGCTACATCCGGCCAGGATCTTGACAATCCCGTTTTGCCCTCACCTTTCGGAAATTCAGAAGCGCGGACAATGTCTACGTGAGAAATGAAGAATTCAGGATTTTCGCTTTCGAATACGACCACTTTAATGTCTTCCGAAGCTTCCATCTCGTCCATTAAAGCCATAAGTTCTTCAGAAAATTCAGGTCCGAAAAGATTGATCGGCGGATTGCTGATACTGATTTTCCAATATCCTTCATTCACTTTTTTTGTTTTTAGAATCATAGTTATATCTTTATAATTAATATTTGATGACTGGTCTGCCTTCATTTTAGATTCTATCAAAGATATCGACATAGAGTATCGAATGGTTATTACGAATCAGGGTTTGAATCAGACTTTTCCCCGAATCTTTATTTCGTTCGGGGATGAACCTTTTATCCTTTTGAATAATTTCGAAAAATACGATACATTGTTAAAGCCGATGTGATAGGCCACATCGCTGACGTTCATATCGGTCTGGAGCAGTAAAATATCTGCCTGCTCGATTATAAATTCGTGAATTACCGTAATTGTGTTTTTGCCCGTTTCTTTCCTTATAAGGTCTGTAAGATGATTAGGAGATAAATTCAGTTGACCGGCAATATAGGAAACGGTAGGAATGCTGTTAACCGGTTTTGACAGGTCATTATAATGATTTTGAAGCAAGACGTTTATCTTCGAGTGAACCGATTTGGTCGTCAATGAATTTTCATTAAACTGTCTTTCATAAAATTGCTCTGAGTAAGTAAGAATGACATTGAGCAACGAAAGAATAACGTCTACATTAGCATTTTCCCTATTGTCAAGAAGTTCATAATGAATCTTCGTAAAAAGCCAGGTAATAATTTCCTCTTCCTTTTCTGTCATAAAAAGGGAATCATTGATCTTATAACTGAAATATTTATACCTTTTTATTTTTGAAGAGATCGGGTTATTTTTCAGTAGATCGGGATGGAATACGAAGGCATAACCATCCCAAAACGTCAGGCTATCCCAGGAGACAACCTGCCCCGGCTCGCTGAAAAGCATCAGTCCATTCTCTGTGTGGTATTTGTTATTCCCGTAATTGATGTCTCCCGTAAAGTTTTTCTTTAGTGAAACTTTAAAAAGATTAACCTGAATTTCACCGCTGGACTGTGGGAAATTGGGAATCGCCTGCTTGCATACTCTGCTATCCATCATAGGATGCAAAGGTGCAGAAAGATTGAGATACCCATTGTATCTACTTAGGCTATTGAAAACTTGCATAAAACTTATATTTATTGTCGCTAAGAGCCTGCTCAACTTACTTTCGAGAGATCAGGGCTACGACATTGGATTTTATTTCGCTTACTGAGACACCTATATTACTAATGTAAAACTGATGAGACCTATATCACCAATGTAAAACTGACTGATCCGTTTAGGTCACCCATTTTAAGTAAGAACGGTTTTACTTGACATAAACTTCCCCCGTCCTTGAGCGCCCCAGATCTGTATGCCATTAGCATTGATTTCAGATTCTCTATGTACCATCAGGTTGAAGGTATACGTACCTGCTGTTAGACCAGAGAGACTAAATACAACCGGAGCATTGAATCTGGGTGGTTCATTGACATCGGATACACTGGACCATCCACTCATCATTATGCTTGGAATAACGCCTGCTGTGCTTGAACCTTGCTGATAACTAACTGCATATCTTAAGCTGCCTTGGGAGGGTCCCGGTGAAGCTGCAAAATTCGGTGCCCCCCAAACATCCCACCTAAGGGTCACCCGATTTTGTGAATAGTTTGAAGGAACGGTCACTGTTAAGGTGGTATTATTAATCAACTCATAGGTACCATTACCTGGTTGTGGCGGTAAGGTAAGAACCTGAAGAGAATTGATACTGGAGCTAAACTCTATGTCAGCCAGCAGCCAGGCATTATTAGATATTGATGTCAGCATCCTTCGCCATACGGTACCATCGAAATAGTAATAGCCGGCATTGGCGACGTTCACGGTCTGTCCGGCCAGTGTCGCAGAACTATCTGTTACATAAACTATCGCACCAGTCTGCAAGCCGTTGTAGGTTTTTGCCGATAATTGGCCTCCGGCCAACCTAGGTGCTATAAGACCGTCCAAAGACAATGCATCGTTTGCATCTTTAACCTCAACATCAAGAGTTGCCACAGGATTTGTAGTATTAATTCCAACTTGTGAATTATATAGCATAGATATTAAAATTACTGACAGGAAGTTAAGCTTTTTCATATGATTTGTATTTAAATTATTTTTCATCATTGCATTTTAACAAAGCTAATGGATGAACAATAAAGGACAATATCACAAATCACGGATTTTTATGATCAAATCCCTGTTATAGCAAATACTAACTAAGTACTATCTAGTTTTCAGATCAAGCATATTTTTGGGACTATAACCAAACTGTTTTTTAAAGGCGTAGGAAAAGTGCGAAAGGTCTTCAAAACCTAAATCCACAAAAATATCGGATGCGGATTTCCTTTCTTCCCTCAATAAAAAATGTGCTTCGTTCAGACGCTTTTGCAGGATCCATTTATGTGGAGAAACGTGGAAAATCTTTTCAAAATCACGTTTGAAGGTTGCAAGACTTCTTCCTGTTAAATAAGCAAATCGGTCCAGATTCACATTATACCGGTAATTTTGGTTCATAAAGGCTTCCAGGTCAATTTTGAAAGGTTCGGAAAAATCAAACAGAATATTTTTCAGTTCCGGCTGAGTTTGCAGAAGTATCAGCAGAAGCTCTTTAATTTTCACATCAATTAAAGCCTGATTATTAAAATCGTTTTCGAGAAGTGTTTTTAAAGAGGCTATAAAATTTTTCAGGACCGCATTGAAATCAATTCTAATCAAAGATTTTGCTGCCACTGAATGTTCGGCCTGAAGATGATATTCTTTTGAAAAGTTAAGCAGGCTTTCATCACGGAGATAAATATTCATGCTTTCAAAAACACCATTTTCGGGAGGAACTTTTACAAATTTAACCAGCTGGTTCTTCCTGATCAAATTAAAATCGCCGGGCATAGCCGTGAAATTTTCTTTGTCATCTGCCAACACAAAACTCCCCGAAATCTGATACGAGAGCGTATGTTTCGGAACAAAATTTTCTCCCTTTCTGCTCAACTCGTGGTAACAGGAATATACGATATCTGGTTCTTCCATACTATGCTAATACTAAAAAGGCGTTATACCCGGCGATAACTCCTATCAAATTTACAATTATTATCTCAGAATAGCTTTGGGCTCGAGATACGCCTCCAATCCGTAAGCTCCATATTCTCTACCGATTCCCGATTGTTTGAAACCTCCAAAAGGAACCATAGGATCGTGACTGAAACCATTGATACAAACTCTTCCCGCATCGATCTGAGAGGCTACAGTCATCGCTCTGTCCTGGTCTGAAGAGCTAATATAAGCTGCTAAACCATACGGAGAATCGTTTGCGATCTCTATTGCTTCCTCCTCTGTCTTGTAAGGAATAATCGACAAAACCGGACCGAAAATTTCTTCCTGAGCAATCCTCATTTTGTTGTTCACATTGGTAAAGATGGTCGCTTTTACAAAGTTTCCGTCTTCCAGTCCTTCGGGCTTCCCTTCACCTCCGGCAAGCAATGTTGCACCTTCTTCCAGACCTATCCTGATGTAACTTTGAACTTTGTCAAATTGTTTTATACTTACCATCGGACCAATATCGGTTCTTTCATTCTGAGGTAAACCCACCACCATCTTTTTGGCAGTAGATCCGGCAATTGCATTGACCTCAGCCAGTTTACTTTCCGGAACCAAAAGTCTCGTGGGAGCAATACAGGCTTGTGCACTGTTCATATAGGCACCATAAACAGCTATTGGGATTGCACGCTCCAGATCTGCATCATCCAAAATAATATTCGGAGATTTTCCGCCTAGTTCCAGAGTCACACGTTTCATTGTGTCGGCTGCGGTTTTCGCAATTGATTTTCCGACTGCCGTGGAACCCGTAAAAGAAATTTTTGATACATCGGGATTGGCTGTAAGTTCAACTCCGACCACATTTCCAAATCCTGTCACAAAATTGATAATTCCTTTGGGCAATCCTGCATCGTGGAATGCTTCCATTAGAACCTGCGTCTGCAATGCGCTCATTTCACTTGGTTTGATTACAACCGTACATCCTGCCGCAATTGCTGTTGCTACTTTGCTGCAAACCGAACTGTTACTGGCGTTCCACGGGGTGATGATTCCTACTACACCAACGGGTTGAAGTTTTACAGTTGAAGAATTGATCATTTTTTCAAATTCGTAATTCTTCAACACTTCGATCATACTGTCGAACCAGGCCCCCATATACTTGTTGCTCATCGTAACAAATTGATAGGTTCCGCCATATTCTTGGATCATCGTGTCAATAAAGTCCTGTTGTCTCTTTTCGACGGCAATTTTTAATTTGGTCAAATAATCAATACGTTCTTCAACGGTAGATCTAGAAAAGGTTCTGAATGCCTCTTTTGCTGATGTTATTGCCATTTTTGCATCGATTTCATCGGCTAAGGTTACTTCACCTATCTTCTTATTGTTTGAGGGATTAAAAAGTTCAAAAACTTCTTTTCCGTGTGGCGTTAAAAACTGACCATTGATGTAAACTTTACTTACTGTTTTCATTTTTGTTGATTTAATGATACAAATCTACGCTGATGATTTTCAGAAAACTTTGTAAAAAAGCTCAAATTTGTTTTGTAAAAAAGTTCAGTCTGATCATTAACTTTTTAACAGTTGACCTGGAATTTCTTTCTCTTTGGATATTGCTCTTGTGAAAAATAAAATACTGATCAGCAGGAGCGAGACAATCAATGCATTGACAAGGGATAAAGTCTGGATATTTTTTATATCAAACACATTGATCAATCCATAACCTACGGCTGAGCTTACAACATATACACCGCCTCCGGTAAGTCCGCTGGCAATTCCTGCATTGGCGGTAAATCGCTGTAAACCGTAGGCATAGACGTTGTTAAAAATAAACCCGGACAGTAAATGGAGCGACAAGGTAAAGACCAGAAGAAATACAATTCCATCATATTTCGAGGTGACAGCCAGCATTAAAGCTGCCATCAATATCTGAAGAACTATTGCGGTATTGACTTTTAAAAATAATCCTTTTTTAATCAATAACTTGGAAATGATCCCGCCACTCATTAAAGCTATTCCCGAAGCTAAAGAACTGTAACCTGTGATCACCGGTGAAAAACCATACACTTTCTCTATGATAAACGGACTTGCCATTCCGTAAATTACTAAAAGCGAATAACTGAGGCCGATGATGATCAGCGCCAATACAAAATCCGGTGTTCCCAACATTTTTTTATAAACTCCCGAAATTTCCTTTCTTTTGAATTCCTGGAAATTTTTCAGCGATTCTCCTGTGAAACACAGCTCAAAAAACAGAACCGTAACGGTAAGAATCCCTAAAAGATAAAAATTGGACTGCCAGCCGAAATGCACCTGCAGATAACCGCCGATAAACGGAGCCACAATAGGAGCTGTAGCCCATACGATTGAAAACAGGCTCGTGTAATGTTTCAGTTTTTCACCTTTGTACATATCGACGAAAAATGCTCTTTTTCCCACGATGATCAGTGAGACGGTGATGCCCTGGACAATTCTCATCGCATAAATCACGTAAATATCGGGAACGGCAGCAATCGTAAAACTCGCTATCGAAAAAATAATCAGCGCAATAATATTCATTCTGTATCTTCCAAAACTATCCAGAATACTTCCTATAAAAAACTGACTGAAGCCGGAACTGACCATGAAAAGCAGTAGAGAAAGCTGCACCTGCTGCATGGGTACATCTAATTCTTTTGACATCGCCGGCAGAGAAGGGATGTAAATATCAGTCGTTAAACCTCCCAGAGGAATCAGAATGAAAGCAAGCAAAGTGCTAATATGCAGATATTTTATGCTTTGTGATTTCATAACAGTTAATAATTATAGTTTTCTTTTATAAAAATCATCAATATCCTTTCGAGTCGGATAATTGGGAATATCAGAAATATGATCATTTAAAAAATCATCAATAATTTTTTTCACCCTCTGATTGTTATGATCCAGCCCGTTCCATAGCAGATGTCCTACTCCTTTTATATATTGTACTCTTATCATATTGGGATTGACAGCCAGCAGATCTAACGGCGCATTTCTTTCGATGTAAGAGCTTTCGCCGATGAGAAGCATAGAAGGAACATGATATTTCCTGTATCTTTCAGACAGCTCTTTTCTGCTTGCATAAAAACTCACTTCAGATTTGATAATGGTATTCGCAGAAAAATTGATAATTCCACGATCAACCTTCGGTACTCTTGCGCTGTCATTTTCAGGATAAGCTTCCGCAAACAGGCTTTGAATGGTCGAAGCATGATCAGTAAGATAATTCACCACTTCATTTTGAGATGCAAAATTTCCTCTGGGATTAATCAATAAAGAAATCATCATGCGGACGGGAAATGAAACATCATTCACTGCTACAGGTTGTGATTTTGAAAATACTCGCTGATCATCGGGAACGTCGCTTTGTAATGTAACTCCAGGTTCTGCGTATATTGCCTTTGAAATTCTTTTGCTGATTTTCTCATCGGCAGCTAAATGAGCCAGCAGAGAACCACCGTAAGATTGTCCGATCACGATGTATTTTTTTTCGTTTATCTCGTCCGTTATGGCTTCAAAATCTTTTATATTTCTCAGATGAGCATACTGTTCTTTAGGTAAAAGACCACTTCTCCCCGCTCCTGCCTGGTCGTATAAATAGACATCATATCCTTCCTTGGTAAATTCAGAAAAGAAATTGATCTCGATTTGTCTTACATAAGCACCCGGACCGCCGTGGAGAAATATAATAGGTGTTTCTTTTTTAGGAACATTTTTGTCCGCTGAAAGTTTATAATAAGCAATCCTGCTTCCTGTCTTTAAATTCCAATATTGTGCTGGAACATTTGCAAAATCTTTTTCCTTATGAACATCACCGGAGGACGCAACAGGAATTAAGGTGTAAATGACGAATACGAAGAAAATCAGAAAGGAAAAAAGCCATCCGAGCTGTTTTATTTTCGATTTCAGGGCATTGAATTTCCTTAGTACAACATAAAAAATTATGATTACTGTACTGCTTAAAAACGCCGCAAGTTTACCTTCATACAAGCCGTCTGTCATGTAAATACTGATTCCATACAGCACTAAAAACAAGATGGGCAATAATGCAAGGTGTAATAAAAACAGCAAAGCATCAATAATGACCCGTTTCGGTGAGTGATCTCTTTTCATTGAAATTTTTAATTATCTGTTAAATTTTAAAGACTAAATTTCATCAGACTTATTCTTACTCGAAATACATCTGATGAAATTGATATTGATTAATTCTTAAGTAATGCCTTATCCGTGAGCCGCATCGGAAACCTCTTTCCAATCGTTCCAAACCTGGAGTTTTTCTGCGTACACTTTTTCCGTTTTTCTCAATCCTACTTTTCCTAAGAATAAACGAAGGGGTGGATTTTCACTGTCAATTAATTTTAAGATCGCAGGAACCGTTGCTTCAGGTTTTCCATAATCTTCCGGCAGCAGACCTTCGGCTTCTCCCAAACTTGATTTCAAAGCATCATAAGCAGGAATGGCATCGCTGTGAACCGCAGAGCTTCCGCCAAAATCGGTTGTGTATCCGTTTGGCTCAATCATCGTTACGTTGATCCCGAATGGTTTTACTTCTGTTGCCAAAGCTTCGCTAAAGCCTTCTACTGCAAATTTTGTAGCATTGTAAATTCCCAGTGTAGGCAAACTCCAGATTCCCAACACACTTGATAACTGAATTACATGACCGCTTCCCTGCGCTCTGAAAATCGGTAGAGCGGCCTGCGTTACCCAAAGTGTCCCGAACACATTTGCTTCGAAAACATCTTTTGTCACCTTTTCGCCAACTTCTTCTACAGCTCCGAAAACACCGTAACCCGCATTGTTGATGACGACATCCAAACCTCCAAAATGGTCTTTTGCTTTCTGCACCGTTTCAAAAACTGCTTTTCTGTCCGTAATGTCTAAAGAAAGCGGTAAAAACTGGTCGCCATACTGCGCTGCCAGATCTTTGAAAGCTTCCGCATTTCTGGAAGTTGCTGCTACTTTATCTCCTCTTTTCAGTAAAGCTTCTGTCCAAAGTTTTCCGAATCCTCTTGAAGCACCTGTGATAAAAATTGTTTTTTGCATTTTGTATAAATTTTTAGTGTTAATTGTTTCATTTTGACAGGACAAAGTTATGCAGAGGCAACCCCTGGCCGCTATCACAAATGAGCGGAAGAATAGCACGGAATTACGGTTTTACCGATTTTAGTGTATCTTAGTGAAAAAATTACCTTTAAAATAATAATCATGGATAAGATAAACCACTATAAAAGCATCACCGAACTGCATGAGAAAAGCGGATTTGAAATGCCTAAACATCCATTGATAAGCCTGATGACCTGCAAGGAGCTTATGACATATTCTGTGGGAGAAGACCGGTTTACAGGAGATTTTTATATGATCGGACTCAAAAAAATAAAATCGGGACACGTTTTATATGGAAAGACAAAATACGACCACAGCAACGGTTCGGCAGTCTTTATGAAACCCCGCCAAATCATTGAGGTGAGCAATGTGCAGTTTGCTGAAAAAGGTTTTGTCATGTTTTTCCACGAAGATTATCTTTCCGGGCATACTCTTTACGAGCAGATAATAAAATACGGCTACTTCGAATATGAGATCAATGAAGCTTTGCACATTTCTCCTTCGGAAGAACTGATAATGTGGGATCTGTATGATAAGATCAGAAGAGAATATGATGAAAATTCAGATGATTTCAGCCGCGAGATCATTTTGTCGCATATCGATTCCATTCTTAAATATTCCGACCGGTTTTATAAAAGACAGTTTAATGACAGAAGCATCAATGTTTCAGGTACGATGGTGAAAAAGTTTCAAAAAGTAGTGGACAATTATTTTGAAAAGGATTTACATTTAAAAGAAGGATTACCCACCGTCAATTACCTTGCCGATAAGCTTTCTGTTTCGACCCGATATTTAAGTGATGTTTTAAGACAAGAAACCGGGAAAACTGCTTTGGAGCACATTCACATTTATTTGATTAAAGAAGCTAAAAATCTACTGCTAAGTTCCGAAAACAATGTCGCGGGCATTGCTTATGACTTGGGATTTGAAAGCCCTTCCTACTTTACGAGATTATTTAAGAAGATTGTGGGTGTAACGCCTGTTCAATATAGGGATAAGCTAAAGATTTCCTAATTAGATAACTATCTGAACTGATGGTATTCCATATTTAATTTTTTCATCAGATGGAAAGTTGCTTAGCTACTGAATTTTTCGGCTAAATGTCACTTTATATATTCGATATTTTACAGGGTATAAATACACTATCGATGAGTTTCCTTTCCAGAAAGCTCGAACTTTAGGAAAATAACTGCTATAGAAGATTTCGGTTTAAATCTTCAAGACCAGTTTACGTAGTTGTTTACACTTTTCACACTGCCTCTATTTATTTTGATAGCACGAAGAAGCTAGATCTCAAGGCAAAATCTGAAATGATCTTAGATAATAATTGGAAAATTATGATTTAAGAATTATTAGATTTCTGAATCAGTTCTAAAACTTTCTAGTCTAGACTGAGGGCAGTCTTAATAATCTCTTCTCCTTCAATTTGTCCTATGAGTGATTATGGCTGGTCATACTCTAAGAAGGCAACTACATTATTATCTTCATAGAGAAAAATTCCTGATGTAAATAGTTTCCAACCCGTATATCATTGCGCGTCATAGAAAATGCATCGATGGATTTGCCACAATATATTGTAATGCCTTTCTATTTTTTGCTCCATTTGACAAAAAATACAGTAATTGATTAAATTGCTTAGAAATCAAAAGATAACCAAATTAATAAGAAAACATCTACTAAGGATGGTAATTTGTTTTTCTTTTTACAAACCATTCATTCATATCTTTAAAATCGTAATATTGTAAAGAACAATCTTCTACATCACCATATTCTTTTTTAATTTTTGATGCTACAAACTTTCCGTTAGCATCATTGTCCAAAAAAAGTAAAATCTTCTGATACCCTTTCAATATCTCGCCAGTTTTAAAAAGCATTGCCGTAGAATTTAAAACTAAAAAGTCGCAGGTCAAATTAGACTGACTTTCAACATTGCGAAAGCTCAGATAATCAAAGAAGCCTTCGAAAACAGCCACCTCATTATTCATATTATTTGAATTGTTGATCCAAGTTACATCTTTAGAACCCAAGCAGAGTTTAGCATACTTATTCCTTATTTCAAAACCATTGGAATCATTTTTAAATCCGATTCCGAAATATTTCCTTCCATTAAGCTCATAATGCACCTCACTAACCCATTTCTTTTGCTCAGAAACTTTTCTTGAATCCAGGTATTGAATCAATGCAGGGTGCCTGATCTTATTTATTTTTAAGATTCTATGTTGATTTTCTGAGGTTAGTTCTTCACTTAAACGTTCAGGATAAGCATAAGTTCCCGACGTTGAAAGATATCTTAATGCTTCCGAAACGGAACATTTCTTGATTTGCTGGACAATGGAAATAACATCGTAATTTTTGCCGGTCCCGAAATCAAAAGCACTATTCTTCATAAAATCCACACAAAAACTCGGAATTTTTTCTTCCCTATCCAGCGCAAAGTAAAAAGCGGTTCTGCGGTTTTCTTTTATAGGAAAAAGGCTGAATGATTCCAACACCGAGCGGATGCTGACAGTTTGTTTTATTTTTTCGCAATTCATTTTTTTTCTTTTTTTAAAGCACATTTTTCTTACCAATTTCTTTTAAATAAAAAATAACTTTTTCATACTTTTCACTGTACTTTTAGCTATCTGATGTGCTGCAGTCTTAGAAACCGTTTGGATGATTTTCGGAATGAGTCCAATTCCGATATAGAGATCAGTTCATTTCCGAAATTAAAACGAGTATAAATCCGAAAAAGCACAGTTTTTGAAATGAGTGCAAATCCGTTTTCAATTTCAATCAATTCTTTAGATCACAACCTTATCCGCAATCTTGAGGTTTAATCAACAAATGGCAGCCTTATAAAACGTTTAGGAATGAGTCCAAATCCGATATCTGATACCTGATCCTTCTTCTTTTAACACGAGATTAACATCAGCGAGCGCCAATCCGAATTAGGACTGAGTACAATTCCGAAATACAGATGAGTGCCAATCCGAATTCATAAAATAACCGGATAGCCATTCGGCAGCAGCTTCCCAACTTTACTTTCACGATAGAGCTTTATGATGTTGTCCTGAATTTCCATCAAAAAAAATTTACCCCGGAATTCAGTGGATGGTTTGCCTTTCAATCTGTTTGCCTTGATAAACACACTGAATGCTCTTTCGATGAGTTCCCGAGTCTGATGAATATTTCTATACTGATAGGAAAACTGTTGCATTTCATCCTCCCGTAATCCATATCTTTTCCTGAAATAGCGCAGTCTTCGGGTAATATCAATTTTAGTTACATTTTCACCCTTCTTTTTTTCCGTAACAGCATCCGTTGTATATGGTATGATCGAGATCATATCACCCTTGTATTTGAAATGAAATGACAAATTATTATAGCGGTCAAGATTTAATCTCACAGGCTTCAGAAATTTAAAGCACAGGTCATTGGCCGTCTTATAATTGAGCCCAAACTTTCTGTTCAATGTGGAAAGCTTCAGAATTGTTCCGGTCTGCGGTATTTTTGCTAACCAAATCGCGAAGATGATATGCTTGTTGTTCCTGATATTGTACACCAGATTATACAGCACATAATTATACTCTGGAATGACCATCAGCTTTTTAAGCCAGTAACTGCTGATCAGAAAGCTGGTATATCCACGGTCTTCATAGCTTGGTGTAGAAATAAGTCCTCCAAAAGTTCTGATCTCCCTTCCTTTTGAATTCAAAGACGTATACCATCCCATTCTGAATTTCGCCAGAAACTCGTAGGCATCGACTACCTGCCTGGTGGAGCCGCTGGGTGAGATCTTATGGTTCTTGATTTTCATGACGGCAAAAACATTGTTATCGGTTTCGAATTCATCGTCAAACAAAGACAACTGCTGTGGACGGTCTTCAGGCCTGAACTGCTCACTGCTTATGGTCGCAATGATATTGAATATGACACGCAAGGCATTGATCGGAATATCAGCCGCTTCCTGATCCTCGAATATAAAATCATCTACAAAACCATTGCCCAGCCTGATTCTTTCAGGCTCCTTGCCTGTCCTTGCTGTAAACTCCTTTCTGACAAGTCTTCGGTCCTTTTGAGGGAATGTCATATAGTTCTTATTTTAATAATTCTTTGACAACACTTACAATTCAGGGTTCTCTTTCGGATGCCGGATATCGGGTATCCTGTCAATCGACAGCTGAGAATCTTTACCTCCGGGTTTCAGAAACGGCAACACATTTTTGAGCGATGTACGCCAATTGGTAATAACCCTTCCCGAGTCGCTTTTCCAGTCATTGGCCAACCAGCCTGAATACTTTTCTGTAATGAGTTCCTCGAGTTCCGGGCTGTAGGCATCCAATGACCTGGCGTACGTTAGAAATTCCAGGAGATCCGGCAGCATTCTTTTTTCCCTGACTCGCTCTCGGGATCCGGAGGCTGCATCCTGGTCACTAATGACATCAACAGTCCCGGACTTATTTTGGGTTTCACTTTGAAAACGAATTTCGTCCTCGTTACTAAAAACAATAGGATGTCCGACATCATTTGTTGTCTCATCACACTTAACTTCTTCGATTGGGTAATTAAGAATCAGCCTGTGGCTTGCGGGCAAACCATTAAAGGTCTCATACTGGACCACTCCCAAATCCCGAAGTTTTTCCCTGGCTGTTTTTATGGTTGCTCTGCTAAGGCCTAATCTTTTCCCCAGGTCAACATCAGAGATCCTGAACTGATATGAATTGTTTTCTTTTGCGATATTAAGAAGATACAGGTATAGGGAAATAGCAGCGGTACCGGGTTTCTTCTTTTCACTGAATATCCAGAAGCGGTCTATGAGCTCAACATAGTACATCCTTTATTTCTTTCCGAACAGCTGCAAGGCTTTCTCCTTATCGATAATGATAATATTGCCGTTTTGAATAATGGCCTTGTCCAGTATGCCTGAAGACTTTACCTCCGAAGCTTTAGAAACAGAGCATCCGAGAATCTTGGCAAGGCCTTTAAGCCCGTATTCATATTTCTTCTCAAAGCTCAGATTTTTCGATACCTCAAGAAATTCAGCCACGGTGAGCTGCCAGATTGGTGTTTTGGGGTCAATGGTTTTCTTTTCCATAGTTTTGATATTGAATGTCCGGTTATAGAATAGTAACAGTGCAAAGTTTCAAAATCAAAGAATGCAGTTTTCGGTAGTTCTTCGGTACTACCGAAAAAAATCATCAGAAAACGTATGAATAAACACTCGATCTATAATGATAAGTGTGGAATCAAATAATTTTACATCAATTTCACCCAAAAACACAAATAATGCATCCTGAAAACATCATTCAGGACAAAAAAAAGTATAAAATATGAAGAAAAAGATTAGTTACTCATCAAGATCATCCAGATAGTGATTAAAATTTTGCTGCAGCAAAGAAAGAAATTTACTCCTGTCCGTTTTCCGCAGACGAAGCTCCGCGAGAGTCTTATGGTAATTCCCTAAATTAATGTTCATTGAACTCTCTGCCCATCTGAAAATTTCCGCAAGGTCTGAATGACCGCCGTTGAAACACTTGGTGAGATGAAGCGCATACAGCAGTTCGGTCAGCGCCACCTTAGGGGCCGTCCATTCAATCTGCTTAGGAATTACTACATCTTTTCCCACGTATTCGCCGGAATTTATTTTGCTGCTGAGAAATTGCTCCAGCATATCATTGGCAAGGATCTGCGAAACAAGATGATCATGCGATGTTGAAAATTCCTCATCGTAGCTATAGAGCTCAGGGCTGAGCTTCAGTTTAAAGTCAAACTTGAATCGTACGAAGTATTTCTTGTCAAGATAGGTTGATTTCCGACGATAATAGTTGATGAATTCCTTATACTCATTATAAAAATGCAAGAGGCCGGCTCTCTCATTTTCATAGTATTCCCTCAGAACTTCAGGATCCGCAAAAGGCTTTGAAGCTTCAATAGACAATACTTTAGAATAATAGATATAGATCGCAATAAATTTTGGCTTGGTCATCTTGAAGAACCAGATCTCCTCGCTCCAGTCGGCGAACTCGTATTGACGAAGCAGTTCTTTCAATTGCTTTATCGCCGAATCGGTTTCCATTAATATTTCTTCTGCTCGGCCTATAATGCTGTTATCGCTCCTGTTGATCTGATCCAAAACTTTGTTGAGATCTGACCAGATCTGATCTATCCTTTTTCTAAAATGCTTTCCGTTCATACGTTTATCTTTAATGTTCACGTAAAAATCGGGTTAAAAACAGATAAAATCAATTGTCCCTTAGCTCCTGTTGCCTTTTTCTGATGAAATCGGTCGGTCTCATGCCGTTGATCTCAAGGAAATGGGAAGAGAATTTTTGACGGTTCGTCATACCACATTCAACTGCCAACGCGTCGATGCTGTAGTTCAGATATTTGCTGTCCTCCAGCAAAAGCCTGGTGATATAGTTGATCCGCAATTGTTTTAGATAACTTGGAAACGTAATGCCTATATGAACATTAAGAACGTACGACAGATGAGTCCGGTTACTACCCATCATCTTAGCAACTGTCGGTACGGTAAGATTCTGCTCAAGAAACAGCTTCTGATTCTCGAACTCCTTCAATTTGTTCAGTATGTCTTCGATGATCTCAGCGCTGTAAAGACTTTTCTCATCTGTATGCAACGGAAGGTCCTTTGCGGGCTGCTGCCTTTCAGACTCCTGCAATCTGGTGAGCAGGTGCCGGTACTGAAGTGTGAGCCTCCTCTCCCTTTTCCGAGACCTCACAATGATATAAGACATGGAGATCATCACGGTTCCCACTGCAATATAGATCAATGCCAGGTCCTTGTCATGTTTTTTTTCAAGCTTCTTTTTCTCTTCCATCAGGGTATCGGTATCGTACTCACGGTAAAGTTTTGCAGAAAGCATTGCAAAATCAGCATTGATGATCGAATCCGCCTTCAGCAACTGCCCGGTATAGTACAATTGACTGTCTTTATCTTTTTTGCTTTTTGCATCATTGATCAGGATCTCGTAATTGGATCTGATCTCCGGTGTAATAAAACGAAATTTGTTGACCAGTGAATCCACTTTTTTAAAATAATTGATAGCATGAGTCCTGTCATTCTTTTGTAGATATGAATTTCCCATGTAAAAATAGACGTTCGTCAAAGAGGCGTGATCTTCAACACGGCTGAGAATATCCCTGGCAGCCGTCAATTCTTCCAATGCCTCCGCAGGCCTATCCTGCCTAAGGAGCTGAATACCTTTACCTTTTCTGAATAATCCCAACTCGGGCAAAAATTCGCTTCTTTTTTGAAGCCCGGCCAGTCCAATATTAATCAGTGAATCCTCCTTCTGATAAAGATGTAAATGCTTGTAACAGGTGCTAAGCCTGTAGATACTGTTAAAATATCCTCTTTCATTATTGATCTTCACTGTTGTATTTTCATCTTCTTTTGCATATCTCTCAAAATAGTTAGCGGTTTCAATAAAATGCTCAACGGCTTGCTTGTAATAGCCCAGATAACTTTTGACCATCCCCAGGTGATACGTGATCTTGTTTTTGAGGTAAAGGTCCTTTGAATTCTTTGAATATTTAAAAGCAATGAGATACTCATCAAGGGCGGGCTTGTACTGCCTGAAGTTGTAGTAATAAACAATTCCTTTCCCGAGATATGACCTGGCGATCTTGTCATGATCACCATATTTTATGGCGAAGACGATCGCGCTATCGGCATATAATAATTTTCGTTCAGGCTTTTCACTGTAGTATATGGCCTCTTCGTAACCTCTGATCAGCTTCTTGAGATTATTTTCACTCTTTGCTTTATTCAGATAGAGGTTTACAAAGATCATTGCTCTTTCGTCATTTTCCTTATAGCCATTAAATAAAGCAGCAATTTCCTTATACGATCGTTCCTGTAATTGACGACCGTCAATAAAACACCAAAACAGATTAAATATCAACAGTAAAATCCTTTTATTACAGTCCATAACGATGATATATATCCAAATTTACTCAAAAATCAACAATTAAACAGCTGTTTCAAAACCTCTTACCGTCAAAGTATATCACTTGCTGATTATCAGTAATATAAACTAAAAAATACAGGGAACAATGTACCAATCATTCCGTAACAATGGATATTTCGTTACCACATCCGCTTTTTTTTCTGTGTCGACACATCTAATTTCGATGTCAGAATTCTACTCAAACCCCGGCCGGGATAAACTTTTTTAAAACATCAAAAATTACAAACCACTATGAAAAAGTATATCTCAATTTTAATGCTGGCACCGGTACTAGGTATGTTATCGTGCGACAGAGCAACCGCTAATAATGAAATGTCTGAGGACAATGTGCAGCGCATCCAGTACAAGAGCAATCAACACAAAACCGAATCCGCAAGAAGCCCGGAAGCGAAGGTTGATTACGCGTCTAAGGAAACCGGCGACGATGATGAACCGCAAGATGACAAGCAACATTGGAAAGTCCCGATCGATTCAGTGTGGTAGTCTAACTAAACGCAGACAATAAGCTTCGGTATGGAAGATCAAAAGGTCATACTGGCAACAGGACGAAAATGCACGGTCAGCGGCGAATGGGAAACACAGGGAAGGCTCAGCACGATCATATATATATCAAAGGGAGAGATCATGCCGGCGTACTGCTGTAAGAGTGTCAAATGGATATTGATCAGAAAAGGATAAAACAGAAATAAAAGCAAACCAATGAAAACCTTCAAATCAAGATTTGTAGAATACACCAGTTACTTCTTTATACTGCTGTTCTGCTATGCAAGCATCAGCAAGATCATGGATTTTGAGAATTTCCAGGTTCAGATCGCGCAGTCCCCTATTTTCAGTTCGGTGGCAGGATTTATTTCTTACGGTGTGCTGATTACAGAACTGCTGGTCTGTTTGCTGCTTATTTTTGAAAGAACAAGGATCATCGGATTGTACTCTTCTTTTTTCCTGATGATTTCATTCACGATCTATATTTATGTCATTCTAAACTACAGTGAAAATGTACCGTGCTCCTGTGGCGGCATATTGGAAAAAATGGGATGGAGAACCCATCTCATTTTTAATGTGGCAACGGCTGTGCTCTCGTCTATAGCTATTTTCCTGGATAGAGTTCAGAGCCGAAAGAAAATAATGACGTCCATTTTATTACAGTTTATCCTGTCTGTTTTTAGCATTGTCATGATCACAGTCTTATACCATCGTTCCGATTACATGGTGAAGAAGGAAAATCATTTTATCAGGAGATTTCTTCAACATCCGATCACGGAAGAAAAACGGTATGATCTTGCGGTTAATTCTTTCTACTTCGCAGGCTCAACGAAAGACTCTGTATATCTCGGTAATTACACCACGCCTTTCTCGCTGGTCTCTTTGGATAATGGATTACAAGCAATGAATGAAAAAAACATCATTCCGGATCGTTTTGATTTCAGCTTTAAGCGGGCTTTGATCCAGATCAATGCACCCTATTATTATCTGTATGACGGAACCGTTCCTGTTATATACCGGGGTATCCTCGGTAATGAAAAAGTGCAGACATGCAGTTATTCCCAAGCCTATTTCAGTCAGCTGATCAATTGGGATCAGGGTTCTTTCATCTTCAGCACCTACTATACGCCTTTGAAAAAGCAGTCACTGGGGATTTTATCTCCTGATGAAAAGAATCCTGTTAGATTAAAAACAGATCTTTTAAGGAAATACAAAGACGGTGTTTTTGATACAGACGGGCTGATGAATTTTGATAAGGAAAATCAAAGTCTTGTATATGTCCATTACTACAAAAACCAGTTTATAGTGCTGGACAAGGATCTGAACATTAAAGGTGATTTTAAAACCATTGATACCATCAGCCGCCCGCAAATTGATGTAGCTGAGTTAAGTGATGGCAGAAGAAAGATGAATAAGCCTCCCCTTAATGTCAATGTGACATCAACAGTCAAATATGGATTGTTGTTTAACCAGTCTGATTTAATGGGCAGATATGAAAACAGCAGGAATTGGGAAAACAATACGGTCATTGATGTGTATTCGATTACCGAGAAAAATTATATAGGCAGCTTCTATCTTCCAAAGCATAAAAAAATCAAGAAGATACAATTAGAGATCTCAGGCGATCATCTTTTTGTATTGGTCGGAAATGAAATCATCAGGTATCGTTTTGCGCAGAACCTTACCCGGCATTTCATGAAAGGGGAAAGCCGAAAACCCTGACCAAGAGTAGGCACCAATAACAAATTTCAAGCATTATGAAAAACTTCAGAAAAATCGCATTGCCCGTAGCCATCCTGTTAATGGGAGCCGGAAGTGCGTATGCTACTACAGCATTAAAATCTACAAACTTAGTAGACCAGCCAGGTTACCGTTTTGATCCGTCAGCCCCTGCAGGACAGCGATGTATCTTAACGGAAAAAATGTGTACCGATGTTCTTGGTGAAGTCTGTACATACAGCGATGCATCCGGAACACATAACCTGTTCCAGAACATTGACGGAACTTCATGCGGAAATCAATTATTTGAGATCCAATAATAAACAGAATTGAAGGATGCTAATCAGCATCCTTCATTTGTTTATCGATCCACGGGATATTTCTTTTATCCTTTAGAAAGTAATCATACCAATCCAGCATTCTTAAAGTTAAGTCTTTTTGTGCGTTATATTTACCCAATGAATGACCATCTCCATTATAGAACAAGGCGACAGCTGTTTTCCTATACTTTCTCAAAGCAGTAAAGAAGGTTCTTGACTCCTCCTGGTCAACATTTTTATCCTCAGTCCCGGACCATAAAAGTATGGGAGCATTCACTTTTGATGTATAATATAACGGATTATTATCAAAATACTTTTGTTTATTATCTTCAAAACGCTCTGACATTCTATACTGCCCATTTTCAACCCGATAATAATCCGGTGATTTAAAGTTATGATTAAACGAATTGGAATGGTTGATAATGTCCGACACACCGGCTCCTGAAATATAGGCTGCAAAACGATCACTGTGTGTCGCAATGAAATTGGTCTCATATCCACCAAATGACTGTCCCATCAGTGCAAGCCTTTTCATATCGACCTGCTCAACTTTGGACAGTTCATCCATAAGATTATTGATACAATGCAGTGCTGCGATTCCTGCGCCCCGATTATCGTAATTAATATCAGGAATCAACACCATATATCCGGATTCAAGAAGTAATCTGGCATTAAAACCCCGTGTATTTTTGAAAGTTGGCACCAGATATTTGTCCGTAAACTCCTGCTGCTTTTCATAGATCCATAAAACCACGGGATATTTCTTTTGAGGATCAAAATCGGCAGGAAGAAAAAGACTGGCCTGAAGATCTTCATTATTTACCCCTTTATAATACAACTGCTTTTTAGAAATTCCTTTTACCGTGGTATCCTGTGTATTATACAAATGAACAAGATTAGAAACAGAATGCCTTTGTTTAGCCATAACAATCGGAGTCTTGTTGTAGTTCTCTTCAATCCACACAAACTTATTCCCATCTTTATTGGTCTGAAGAAATTTTATCCGGTCCGTGGTATCAGGAATAACGAGCTGCTTTTTTCCAGCTTCGATCTTGTAATAGGTTGACTTCAGATCATTCTTGTTATGTGTGGCGAGCAAAACAAAATGATCATCCAGGTAATAATACTTTCTATGAATACCTACTTTTGTAGACTTTTTAACTGTATTAAGAATTTCAATGCTGTCTGCATCACTTGAGAATATTCTCTTCTTCTGAAAATCCTTCAAATTTTGCTCAATCAACTCTCCTTTTAAAGACCATAAGATCTTTCCCGCACTAAAATGCGGAACTGCTGTTTTCGGAATATTAAGCATTCGGTCTTTCATTGTTCTGGTATCAAACAATTTCCATCCGGCTTCAGCATATCTGAGAACATAATTTCCCTTTTTATCAAAAAACATTTTACCACCATCTTTACCTAACTGAATTTCCTTTCCAGTCGAACAATTCCATAAATAAATCTCTGACAGATGATCCCTGTAAATAATATCATTTTTATCTACCATTTTATGATCCCTTTTCCTTCTCAGAAACATATTGGATTTTCCGAGACCTGTATAGCCTATGTAATACGTATCCAATTCAACTACCCTCTGTTCTTCAGGATACCATAATAGATCTATGCTCGGTCTTTCTCCATAAAAGTAATTGCTGAGGTCCTTTTCTTGACCATACCAGATACTTACAGTCTTATTATCTAAGGGAAGTGTTTTACTGAGTGTCAAAAAAACAGCATTGACATCGGAGGATTGTTTAACCGCAATTTGGTGATAACTGCCAATAGAACTATTGTTTAGCTCAACAGTTGTAAAATCCGGTTGAATGTAATAGGTTTTTAATCCTGATGTTCCTGTCAATGAAACAACATATCCCCCTTTAGCAGACTCTGATTTAAACACATTGTAAATATCTTCTTCGGATGACCAGATGACTTGATTTAAAATGCCGTCAGAACTGATCTTCAACAGTTTTTTATTCGTTCCTTCACTCTTAAAAACAATGACTTCTCCTTCTGTCTTCTTCCATCGCAACACCGATTCAATCTTCTGCTTGACACTGAATTTCTGATCATAAATTTCCAGCATATTATCTTTGCTGTTGTCATAATGCACAAGAAGAAGCTTTTCATCTTCAATAAAATCAACGGCCTTTACGTTTTGTATTTCAGATTCATCAAACGTCCTGAGATTAATTTTCTGAAGCACATTTCCTGACCATAACACCAAAACATCATTGCCCAAAAAGAAATACTTAGCCCCGGATGGCCTGCGTATCTTTCTGAAAGGTTTTTGTGTTTCAGCAATAGTTAAGCTTACTTCAGAATCTTCATTGATTTCAGACAGAACTACAAATTTTCCGTCGGGAGACATTTGTGCAAAAAACGGCTCAACAATGTCTTTCGTTAATTTTTCAAGCTCCGGTTTCGGTGTTTGTGCAAAACAAATCAATTGATACCTGACCACAAGCATTCCCAACAACATCATAACGATGTAGATCAGCTTACATAAAAAACTATTCATAAGCAAAATTTTAGTATCCTGTATTCTGGGGATTAAGTTTTGGATTCACAAGTAATTCTTTCTGTGGCAGCGGCCAGTTCGCCTGATAGCTTTTCCAATTCGGCTTTATCGTAACGAGCTGGTCCAGCAATCCCCAGCGCTTGAGGTCAAAAAACCGGATGCCGTGCTCTGTAAAGAACTCTCTCCTTTTTTCTTCCCTCATCTGATCTTTAACATCATTTCCAGATAATGCGTTGCTTAATGCAGGAAGCCCAGCCCGCTGTCTTGATCGGTTGATCAATGGAATGGCCTCCGAGGCTCTGTTCAGCTCAATAAGGATCTCAGCCTGCATCAGATACACTTCATCCAGCCGATAGATCACGGAATATTCTGTGGGATTATTCACCGAGAGGTTCTTATATTTTGCAGCGCGGTAATTGGTCTGCTGCCCGAAAGGCACTGCTGCTATATAATTTTGCCGGCGCAAATCACCGGATGAGAACATATTGACCAGCTCAGGACGCAATACAAATGAGGTTGGAGCGCCGGTAAACGTGTATAAGGTAGCCTCTTTTGTAGCATCATTCGTATTCTTCGGTTTAAGCTGCCAGATAATATGGGAACCGCTCTTCTGAAATACCTTTGAAATATCGTTCTGGTAACTGTAGGTAGGATTCTGAATAATTTCAGCGCACAGGATTTCTGCCTCATTCCACTTTTTCAGCAGCATCTTCATTTTAACCAATGCTACATAGCCCGCATATTTATTCGGATAGATCCTTTCTGTATTCTTATAGGCTGCCGGTAGAAGATTGACCGCTTCGGAAAGATCCGTCTCGATCCTCGCCAGCAATTCATCCTCAGGCATTCTGCTCAGCTTGCTGTTGATTAGATAGTCGGTGGTATCCGTATAGGGAATCTCGCCAAAAATCTGGTATAGCTGCAAATACAAGATCGACCGGACAAATAATGCTTCGCCTCTGATCCTGTCTTTAACGGCACCGGAAAGTGCCTTTGAATTTCCGGCACCTTCTATAATACTGTTGGCAGCATAGATCTCCTGATAAGCATTCGTCCAGAAGGTGCTGATGGCAGTATTGGTAGGAATCTGCTGGTTGTTGAACAGATCGAGCACTCCATTGGAAGGACTCGTGTAGACGCAGGTCAGATCATCCGTGTAGGTGCCCAGCAGCGCGCCCATACCATCGATGCCTCCTGAAAACATCGAGTTGGTCCACAGGCTGGAATATAGACCCGCCAACGCGGCATCCGCAGTCTGCTCATCCTCGAACACCAGCTGGGTCGGGATCTGGTTGGAAGGAAAATCAGTCTCTATGAATTTCTCACAGGAAACCGTATAGATTAAGACAGTGATCATCAGACCAACTGTCAGGATATAGTGTGTTGTTTTTGCCATTGTTTTTAATTTTTATATTCTTAATCAGAATCGATAGCCATCAGAACGTAATCTGAAAGCCCAGCGAATAGGTTTTAAGGGGCGGTAAAAAACCGTTGAGGACAAACTCGGGATCCAGTCCAAAATATTTGGTGATCGTCAGCAGGTTCTGTCCCTGCACATAGATCATCGCCTCTTTGATTCCGAACTCCCTTACCGGTATCCTGTAGTTAAGCTGCACATTCTTGAGCCTGATAAATGAAGCGTCACCGATCGCAGCGGTAGAGTTCTGAAACAGTGAATGTGCTGAGGTCTTAGCCGCTACGCTTCCTGAACTATACGGCATATAGCTGCCATCAGGATTATCCGGCGACCAGACATCCAGCACCTCCACAGGCTGATTGTTCATCGAGCCTGGAATCACCATCTGCTTGTTATAGTTCCAGTTTCTCTGCTTCACGAAATACCACAGGAACGATGCCGACCACGGACCATAGCTCAACGTATTGGACCAGCCTCCGAAAAAGCGCATCCCGATCCTTTCGATCACTTTGTTGTCATCCGGCGATGATATTTTCCCGTCACCGTTATAATCCTTAAACTGGTACAGTCCCGTCTGCGGATTAATACCTTCATACTGATAGACTTTTACCAGCGACGTCGGATATCCGATCACATACTGGTTCGCATAGGTCGATCCCTCAAGATTCGGGAACTCCATCAGCCTGCTGTCAGGAATTGTGATATTCAAGGAGGTGTCATACTTCAGCTTTGAGTTTTTCAATACCTGTACAGACGTATCAAGTTCCCAGCCCGTATTTCTGACCTTTGACGGCAGATTCGACTGTATGCTGGGAAAGCCTGTCGTGGCAGGAAGAGGGATGCCCACCAGCTGGTTGGATGACGTATTCTCATAATATGCAGCAGACAGACTCCATCGGTTTCTGAACATTGAAAACTCTGCGGCGACCTCTTTTTTCAAGGTCTTCTCCCAGCTGAAATTCGGGTTATAAAGCCTTGAAGGATTCAGCCCAGTAATATTATTGTAGATATTCGTAGAAACGGTATATGTGTCGAGGTACTGGTAGTCTCCTATCCTGTCATTCCCCGATGTCCCGATGCTTCCCCTGAGCTTAGCAAAACTGAGCCACGAAATGCGCTTCATCCACGGCTCTTCAGACAACAGCCAGGCCGCACCGACCGCACCGAAGTTCCCGAAACGGTTGCTCGGACCGAACCGGCTTGAACCGTCCCTTCTGCCGGTTACATTGAGAATATATCTTTTCAAATACTGGTAGTTCAGCCTTGCAAAGACAGCAGTGTAATTGTACTGGTTATTCACCTGGTCCCCGATCACCTTCGTCTTGGCCGCTGCAATATTCCGTATCAGGGCATTGCTCTCAAAGCCGTAGCCCTGAATCGTTCCGGACCTGGTCTCCGACTGCTGCAAGGTGGCTCCGACCAGCAACTCTACACGATGGTTATTCCAGCTGTAATCCCCTACAACCTGAGGCTCCAGGATATAGGAGAAAGCAGAGCTGTTGCTTTTCGAGGAATTGGAAGTCGAGCTGTTCAACCCGAGCGAGGGATTGTACATCGTATGCGGCTTCAGTGAATATTCCTCAAAATTGTTAAAGGTCATCCCGCCGCTGAATTTCAGAGAAATGAACGGAAACAGCTTATAGGACATCTGCGTACCAGTATTGATAAAGCTGGAAGTATTAAGATACTCACTGACAAACGATGCCACCGGATTGGTAAACGTACTGTTCTCCCAGTTCAGAGACCCGTCAGCATTATATAATGCCGGCGCATTCGGACTCAGAGTCAGGCTCCGCTTAGTCATATCATCATTGACCACATTGTTATCCTGAAATGAAACCGTATTCGTCAGATTGACCTCCAGTTTCCGGTCAGGACTTCTGTAGATGAAATTTCCGGTCAGGTTATTCGTCTTATATTGGAAGCCCGCCGGATAGACCGTACCCTGTTCCTGATGGCCGTAGCTGATAAGATAGGACGTATTCTCAGAGCCACCGCTTAGAGACAGCTGCACCACCGATGCCTCCGCCCGATTACCGATCAGCTCTTTCTGCCAGTCCGTATACCGTTCCTGGCTCCAGGTGTTCAGATCATAGGCGATGGCAGGAACAGCGATGCCGTCATTCTGAAAAGCCTGCCGTCGCATCCCCAGGTATTCTGAAGTATTCATCATCTTGAGACGGTTCGCTACAGTACTTAAAGCGTAGGAGGTATTCAGCTTAAGCTCCGTTCTTCCCTTCTTGCCTCTTTTTGTCGTCACAATAATCACCCCGTTCGCCCCACGGCTTCCATAGATCGCAGTCGCATCAGCATCCTTCAGCACTTCGAAACTTTCAATGTCATTGGGATTGATCGCATTCAGCGGACTGATTGAGCCATAAGGCAGTATCGTTGCACTATACACTGATGGTGACTCAGATAAAATCGGTACGCCATCAATAATATACAGCGGCTCATTGCCTTCACGACGGATACTGTTCTTCCCCCTGATCTGAATATCAAAACCACCACCCGGCGTTCCCGAGTTCTGCGTGACCGATACCCCGCTCATCCTACCCTGCACGGATGACAGTACATTTGCGACAGGCTGGTTCTCGATCTCCTTTGAGGAAACCCGCACAATGCTTCCCGTCCTCTCCTTGTCACGTACTTTATAATACCCCGCATTGAGAACCACCTCCTCAATGCTCTGTTCCTTTCGATCCAGCTTAAGATTAAAAATTGTTCTACCATTAAGAGCGATTTTCTTTTCCGCATACTCAGGATGCCGAAAGATGATTGAAGGATTTTCTCCTGTTATTTCTAATTGATATATACCTTTAGAATTGGTTAAGGTAACCTGGTCACTGCCTTCCTGAGAGACCACAACTCCCGAAAGCGGTGATTGATCCTCTCCGACAGTAACGGTTCCCGTCACTGTTTTGGTCTGCGCTGTAATGTTGCCGCATATTACGGTAAACATAAACACAAGACCGATGCCTCCTATGTTAGAATAGGATTTTTTCATAGTTTTGTATTGGTTTTAATTTTATTAAAATCCTCGTATAAACTCTAGCTCTTTCCCGGGTCGGCAAACTTATGGGAGGAGCTTTTTTTACGCTGAGGATAATTCTATTTTATTTCTTCTTATTTATTACTATTGGATTCAGGTATTTGAAAACAAAACTTTCGCAGTGCCCTTTGGTAAAATTATATCACATAAGGAAACCGCAAGGCACCTGAAAGCCATTTAATATGAATGAAATTGTGTCCCGTGAAAAGCTTTAAAAGCCGCAATGAGTTGTACACCCCATTGTATCATGTCATTTGATACTATGTTTTTGAAGGTGCTTAGAAATAACTGTAGAGAAAAGCGGACTGCATGGGAAATAAAACGGCGTGGAACTCTACATTATCCTATTCGGGGTACTGGTATACCTGCATACAGATAAGAGAGCCCACGCCTAGGTCGTGAGCTAACTTACTTATCCTCTCGTATGCTAAAATTACCAGTTTTCGAATAGAGATTCTAAGCAATAGCTTCTATTATTCGTTGAAGTATCGCAAAGTTACGTTTAGGTAACTACTTTTACAAATATAATAAAAAAAACCATAATTCGGATTTTGATCCGAATTATTTTACACAATATCGCTTTTATTTGTTAATATGAAAATTGCAAATAGAAAGATTGTTGAGTTTATTAGGGATAAATGGGTTATTCCAATGAATAATAATAGTCAATTTGCAACAGAAAACAATATTGATGAAAAAACTGTAAGAAGAATTAGGGAAGACGGAAACTATCAGATTAGTTTAATTACTATAATGAGAATATGTGAAGCTAAAAACATTAAGTTATCAAAATTCTTCGAAATGATTGGACTTTAAGGAAATTTATATAACGGATCCCGACTAGAGTTGGGATTTCTATTTAACAAGAATTGTTTAATAAGAAAGCTTATAAAGGAATATTGTCAGAAGAATTTATGAATTCAAATATTAAGTCTACACATTATTATAATATAACAACAAATATTATCAACGATGGCAAAACCTATTGTTTTTGGCTCTATTGAAGGGGTAGATGAAGGACATGTATTTACAGGGAGAAGAGAAATGATGACCAATAGCTTTCACAGAAATTGGGCGGCGGGAATCGATGGTAATAAAAATGAAGGTGTTTCTGCTATCGTTTTATCTGGTGGTTATGAAGACGACGAAGATCTAGGAGATGAAATAATTTACACTGGAGCTGGTGGCAATGTAGGTAAAAAACAAGTTGAAGATCAGCTTTGGGAAAATACACAAAACGCTGGACTTATTAAAAGTATGACTGAGGGCTTACCAATCCGAGTAATACGTGGCTACAAGCACAAATCAGAATTCTCGCCGAGTGGAGGATATATTTATTCGGGATTATACAGTGTAGTGGATGCTTGGGAGGAAATTGGAAAAAGTGGTTTTAAAATTTGTCGTTTTCGTCTAATATATGCAGGGCAGAACAGCTCACGAAAGAGCGGTGAAGAAATAGAATTAAATTACATAACCAAGGAAAAAAGGAGAAAAGAAACCACTGTTTTACGAATCATAAGGGATACAAAAATAGCTCGTGACATAAAGAAACTTTATGAATATAGATGCCAAGTTTGTGATATTGTACTTGAGATTAAAGGAACTAGATATGCAGAGGGCGCCCACATAAAACCTTTAGGTAGGCCGCACAATGGTGAGGATAATCCCAATAATTTACTATGTCTCTGTCCAAATCATCATTTACTTTTTGATAGAGGTTCTTTCTCAATTTCAGATTCCTATAATTTGATTGGAAATATAAATGGCAAATTAAAAATTCACGAAAAGCACCAATTGAATAAAGAGAATTTAAAATACCATAGAGAAATTCACGGGCAATATTAAAATTAAGTAATTGAATAATGTCAGTAAACTTTCAAGAAAATGATCCAAGTTTAGAATCACAATGGAGATCAATTATTCTATTTGGCAAAAATTCTGCGACTTATAAATTTGCATTCGGAAAGAGCTTATTAGAAATCGTTTCAAAAGAACAAAACACTGTCTCACTGAAAGATCTCTCTCCTATTTTTGTTAATAGCATTTTAGAGCATTTAAAAAAGAATGATAGGCAAGGAAATTCCAATTCCAGTACATTTCTGAATGTTTGTCGAAAATACAATAAAGGCGAAATCGATTACGATAATCTCCTGAATGTTACTGAAAAATATGGATTTGTAAACGTTGTAGATGCTTTCCAAAATGTAAATGGTGAAAGTATACCAAGTGAATTTTATGAAAAGGATTACAATGGAGCCAATAAAAACATTGTAATTTCAGATGAATTGTTGAAGCTAAAAGAAAGTTTTCAATTCGCTAATTTCATCGAAGAAGTAGAAGCGCGTTGGAATCTTGTAGAAACTGCTTGGAATTTAGAAATCAACCCTAATTTACTTGAGGTAAAAATTGACACCGATTTGGAAACGCTATTTATCGAAAGTAATGTTATGCGAAGAAAAGATATCTCCTCCGCAAAAGCTTCATTAAATGGATATCAAAAAGGCAAATGCTACTATTCTTTCCAGGATATTTCAATCAACTCAGGAGATGATAATTTGTGTGCAATCGATCATTTTTTCCCGCATGTCCATAAAATTAAAATGAACGATTCAGGTGCCAATGTGAATGGAATTTGGAATTTGGTTTTATCCGATAAATTTGTAAATCTTTCAAAGAGCACTAAAATTCCAGAATTAAGATATCTCGAAAGACTTTATAAAAGGAATGAATTCTACGTAGCCAGTAAACATCCACTAGGAGAAACAATAGTCAACCAGACCGGAAAAACTTCATCAGAAAGAAAACGTTTTTTACAAAGGCAATACGATTTATCCGTAAATTTAGCTATACAAAAATGGAAACCTTTAATTGAACTTGAAACTCTGTTCTAATGAAAGATTTTACTCAGATATCAGACGATAAAATTCTATATAAAGGAAATTATTTTTTTATAATCGAAGACGGTTTTCCTGTCTCACCCGGTCATTTACTAATAATTTCCAATGAGGTGAGAACAGACTTTTTTGAGCTTACGGAGGAAGAGAAAAACAACCTTCCCAGAATGATTGAAAAAGCTAAAGAGATTATATTAGCTAAATATCATCCCGAAGCTTACAATATAGGAATGAATTGCGGAGCTGATGCAGGACAAACAGTTTTCCATTTCCACTGCCATATTATTCCGAGGTATAAAGGTGATATGGAAAACCCAAGAGGTGGAGTCCGTCATGTTATTCCTAGTAAGGGAATTTATTGAATTGATGATTATTTAAATAATTAAGTTTTAATATTAATTTAAGTATATAACTTAAAAATAAATCCCAACTTTTGTCGGGATTTATTTGTTTTCTAGGAAAATTTTTTAGAAATCGTGAGAAAAATTCAGTGAAAATACTGAATGACTATTTTTGCGAAACTTTTTATTTTTGTTCTATACGGAAATCCGTAATTTTTTGAGATATAATATCTTGTATATTTGAATTAAAATAACTATTACCATAACTAACACAGATATACATGAATCAATTTGGCGGAAATTGGAGTGAAAATAAGATTGAAATTTTGGTTGAATATGCCAGTGCGTATCTTACAATCATGAAAAAATATGTTGACAAGTACAATTGGCAATTATTATATTTTGATGGTTTTGCTGGTTCTGGACATATCAAGGGAGACAATGAAAAGCAAAGTCCGATTGTTGGTGCTGCCACAAGAATACTAGAGATAAACCAACCTAGAAGTTTTGACATATACTATTTTGTTGAAAAAGAAAAAGATTTTGCCAGTCTGTTACGTAAGGCCACGCTGGAAAGTTTTCCAGATAAAAAGATATTTATTGCAAATACTGACTGTAATGAAAAAATAGAAGCCTTAAGTAAGTTTCTAACTACAAAAAAAGGAAAAGGCTTCAAATCGCTTGCCTATATTGATCCATATGGAATGCAGCTCAATTGGAAGTCCTTGCAAACATTAGAAAAACATTCTGTTGATGTTTGGATTTTGGTACCAACAGGAATGGGCGTAAATAGACTTTTAAAGAAAGATGGAAATATTTCAGATGCTTGGATATCAAGGTTAGAAAATTTTTTAGGAATGACAAAAGAAGATATATTGCCGTACTTTTATCAAGAACAAACTGTATATACTCTCTTTGGTGAAGAAACTAAAATATCTAAAGAAAATAATGCTATTGAAAAATCAGCACAATTGTACGAAGACAGATTGAAAAGTCTCTTTAAATTTGTATCGAAACCATACATTTTGAAAAATAAAATGAATTCTATTATGTTTCACTTTTTTATGGCTTCAAACAATAGACATGCGGTTAAAATTGCTAATGACATAACTAAAAAATATAATAATGGCACAATCTAGCATAGAATGGACAGAAATGACTTGGAATCCTACAACTGGATGTGATAAAATATCTGCTGGATGTAAATTTTGTTACGCTGAAGTCATGTCCAAAAGGCTACAGGCGATGGGTGTCGAAAAATATAAAGATAATTTTGAGGTTAGAACACACGAGGACGCTTTAAAAATTCCTTATACGTGGAAAAATTCTAAAGTAGTATTTGTAAACTCGATGAGTGATCTATTTCATAAAGACATCCCATTGGACTTTATTAAGAAAGTATTTAACGTGATGAATGACAATCCTCAGCACGTTTTTCAAGTCTTAACAAAACGTGCAGGAAGGCTTTTAGAACTCCATACGGAGTTGAAGTGGACTCATAATATCTGGATGGGAGTTTCTGTCGAGAACGAGAAGGTAAAAGGTCGAATCGATTTTCTCAGACAAACAAATGCGAGAGTAAAGTTCTTATCGCTGGAACCTTTAATTGGACCGCTAACTAACTTAAATCTCGAAAAAATAGATTGGGTAATTGTTGGAGGAGAAAGTGGTCATAAACCAAGACCTATGGATGCCGATTGGGTTATTGACATTCAGGAACAATGCAATGCGAATGAAGTAGCATTCTTTTTTAAACAATGGGGTGGTAAAAATAAAAAGGCAAGCGGACGAATTCTAAACGGCAGAACCTATGACGAAATGCCCGAAATTGAATTACAGCATAGTGTATAAAAAAGTAATTCTTCATATCTAAAGATTATTTTAAAGATTATGACTTAACTGAATTATATCTGCAATAGCTAATAGTTTAGTCAGAATTTGTGTTAATATATATATAGAAAAATCACCATCGTAATCAATTACGTTCGCAAATACTGTATAATATATACTTTGCTTGCAACTTTCGGAGCTTTAGTGATAATTAATATGAAACTACAGTAGTTGCTTTTGTATATTTGAAGATTATTATATTTCAAACGTAAAAAATTTAAAATGAAATTATCAGAATTTCTGAAGGATTCCAATTATAAACTATCTCAGTTCAATGATGAGACAATTAAAAAGATAGAAGGAGCAATTTTTCTGAAAGAAATTAAAGAAAAAAAAATTCCACACATAAATTGTATAATAAGAAAAAGAGAAATAAAATTAACAGCTGAAGAAGTTGTACGCCAATTATATTTATTAGTACTAATAGATGATTTAGGATATTCTCCAGATCGAATGGAATTAGAATATGCAGTTTCTTTCGGAAGAGAGAAAAAGCGAGCTGATATTGTCATTTTCGACAAGGATAAAACTACAGCTCCTTATATAATGGTTGAGTTGAAAAAACCAAAATTGAAAGATGGTAAAGAACAATTAAAATCTTATTGTAATGCTACAGGAGCTCCCATTGGTGTATGGACAAATGGGGAATCAATTTCATATTATCATAGGAAAGACCCTAATTATTTTGAAGATTTATCTCAATTACCTAATGCGAATGAAAAGCTTTCAGATGTTTTAAAGGAGCGATGGACTATAGATGATTTATTAGCAAAAGACAAGCTGGTTTCCGAACGAAAATCTTTGAAGGATTTGATTTTAGAAATGGAAGATGAAGTATTGGCAAATGCGGGTGTAGATGTGTTTGAAGAACTTTTCAAACTTATTTTTACCAAGTTATTTGACGAAATGCAAAGTGGTAGAAATAAAACCCGTCATTTGGAATTCAGAAATTATGGTGACACTGAAACGGAGCTAAAAGAAAAGATTCAAAAATTATATGATCATGCTAAAAACAAATGGGAAGGTGTGTTTACAGAAGATTCCAAATTAATGCTCACTCCTTCACACCTTTCAGTTTGTGTAGCTTCTTTACAAGACGTGAAGTTATTTAACTCTAATTTGGATGTTGTTGATGAAGCATTTGAGTATTTAATTAATAAAAGTAGTAAAGGAGAAAAAGGTCAATATTTTACACCTCGGTATGTAATAGACATGTGCGTAAAAATGTTGAATCCTCAAGCATCTGAAACTATTATTGACACGGCTGCCGGAAGTTGTGGTTTTCCTGTGCATAGTATTTTTTATGTTTGGGAACAAATCTTAAAAAGTAAGGGATTAGATAAAAGCCATTTATTTACGTTAGAAGAAAAGCCACAGGAGTGTACGGACTATGTTGCAGATAAAGTATTTGCAATCGATTTCGATGAAAGAGCTGTACGTGTTGCAAGAACTTTGAATTTAATTGCGGGTGATGGGCAAACTAATGTTTTACATTTAAATACATTGGATTGGGAACGTTGGGATGAAAAAACAGATGATGAAGATTGGATAGATACTTATAATGAAGGCTGGAAAAAACTAAAAAAACTTCGCACTAATAAAAACAGTAATCACGATTTTAATTTTGATATATTAATGGCAAATCCGCCATTTGCCGGAGATATTAAAGAAAGTCGAATTCTAGCTAAATATGAACTAGGTAAAAAACCTGACGGAAAATATCAAACCAAGGTAGGACGAGATATTTTATTTATTGAACGTAATTTGGATTTCCTAAAGCCTGGGGGACGTATGGCTATTGTTTTGCCTCAGGGACGATTTAACAATAGCAGTGATAAACAGATACGAGAGTTTATAGCTGAACATTGCAGAATTCTCGGCGTAGTTGGTCTCCACGGAAATGTATTTAAACCACATACAGGTACTAAAACATCTGTTTTGTTAGTGCAAAAATGGGATAAGAAGCTTTGCCCTAAAAAGGATGACTATCCTATATTTTTTGCAACAATGCAAGAGCCAAGCAAAGATAATAGTGGAGAAAAAATATATGTAAAGAAAAAAGATTTTCCAAGATCAGCACGTAAAACAAAAAATGAAGAATTGGAGGAAGCTGCGGTAGATGCTTATGATGAAGATCCTATCAATTTTGATGAATATCTTTTAGACACTCACGGTCATCTGATTGTAAAACACGATTTATATAATCACGAGGATTTAACGAAAGACGGCATAGCTGAAGCCTTTATAGAATTTGCCAAAAAGGAGCGACTTAGTTTTTTTTAGGCAGCCCTTTCAACAAGCAGCGGTATAACGAGCTGTTGGAAGGGCTGGAAGTTTCAATTTTAAATTTTAAAGATATTCTCATCGATAACGAAAATAAAAGAATTGATAGTGAATATTTCAAAAAGCAATTTTTACAGTTTTTTCAAAATGTTCCGAATCTACGATCTTTAGGAAGCTTTGTGAAATCCGGATATAGAGTTGTATATGAAAATACTAAAATCATCAATAAAGAAGAAGCAGAAGAAAAAGAATTTCCAATATTTCTTCAAGCAGCAGACTTAGAAACACCTTTCATAAGGACAGAAAACTTATTTCACGTTGACAATGTAGATTGGGAACGATATCCAAAAGGGAGAATAAGTAAAGGTGAAATACTCATTGAAGTAAAAGGCAAAATAGATAAAGTTGCAATAGTTCCTGATGATTTTCCTGAAAAAACACTTGTAACAGGAAGTCTATTTAAGCTAACAGTAAACGAAAAAATAAGTAAAAATGTTCTTTTGACTTATTTAATTTCAAAGTATGGGGTTGCATTTAAAGAAAGATACAAAACTAATTTATTGATTTCGTTTATTAGTAAACCTGATTTATATAGAATTCCAGTGCCCAGTTTTAGTAAAGAATTTGAAACAAAAATTGATGATTCATATACAAAAATTTTCGACTTTCAAAAAAGCTCAAAGCAACTATACACCCAAGCCGAAGAACTGTTATTAGAAACATTGGGTCTACAAAATTTTGCTACAAGTAGAGAAGCAGTAAATGTAAAATCACTTAAAGAAAGCTTTTTAAGTTCGGGCCGTTTAGATGCAGAATATTATCAACCGAAGTATGAGGATTTGTTTAATCACATTACAAATACAAATCACAAAGTATTGGGTTCATTAGTTAATATTAAAAAATCTGTTGAGCCAGGTTCTTCTGCTTATCAGGAAGAAGGAATACCGTTTATGAGAGTTTCTAATTTAAATAAATTTGGAATTTCAGATCCAGAAATATATTTGGATAGTATATTATTTGACGATGTTATACGTCCTAAAAAAGATGTGATTTTGCTTTCCAAAGACGGTTCAATCGGCATTGCTTATAAAGCGGAAAAAGATTTAAACTGTATCACTTCTGGGGCTATTTTACATTTGGAAGTTGAAAGCAATGAAGTTTTACCAGATTATCTGACATTAGTTTTAAATTCTCTCATAGTAAAATTGCAAGCAGAGAGAGATTCAGGAGGATCTATTATACAACATTGGAAACCTTCCGAAATACAAAAGGTAATTATTCCAATAATTGAAAAAAAGATTCAACAGCAAATAGCAGATTTAATACAAAAAAGCTTTGCTTTAAAAGCAGCAAGTGAAGAATTATTAGAAACTTCCAAAAGAGCTGTAGAAATCGCCATAGAAGAGAATGAAGAGACTGCTTTGGCATTTATAAGTAAAAATACTAAATCGTATGGCCATTAATACTCATATCAGAAACTGGATTGATCGTGCAGAGTTATTACAAGATTATTACATTTTGTTTGTTAAATCATGGATTCCGTTTAATGCTTGGTATATGCATAATTTTTATGATGATACAATCAATCCCAAGCGTGATACAGACTCGTCAATAATTAGTTATATTAATTCAACATCGAATACCTATAGAGATAAAATAAAGAGTTTTTTACGAGGAACCGACGAAGCCTCTATTCAGTTTAAAAAATTGATCAGTAATTTACATTTCGAACTAGAAGCAAAACCAATTCCTGATTATGAAAATAGAATATCATTATCAAATATCAACTTGACTAAAAATAATATTAAAATACACTCACAAACTTCTGGTAGATATACTTATTTTGTGGAATTTAAAGATCAACTACAAAGAACTCAAAAGAGATGGTTTTTAGAAGTACAAAAGAAAAATAATAATCAAACTTTATATAGAGTTGAATTACATAGTTGGTCTCTTGAGGAATTAAATAATGATGTGGATTATAATACAATTCCAGAATTTGAAATGAAAAATCAATTGCGTGATGCTTTTACATATATAAATCCTAAAAAACCAATTGTTTTAATTGTTCCACCAAAAAGAAGGCGAGATCAATTCATTCAACCACCTAATTCAATTGTTATTGATGAGGCGACACATCTGTACTGTACAGATGATATAGATTTAATAAGTAAAGCTATTGTCCAAATGCTATATGAACTCCGATGTAAACTTTTTCATGGAGAATTAGATCCAACAGAATCTAATCAGGATATTTACAAGTATGCTTACAATATTCAGAACATTTTAATTAAAGAACTTAGATAATATGGCACATATAGCAAACAAAATAGATGCAAAAGATAAACAATTAGCAGAGATATTATTTAATCAAAGATATCGTGTAGATTCTTTTCAAAGAGAATATAGATGGCAAAGAAAACATATTGAGGCTTTAATTAGTGACTTATCTATAAGTTTCTTGAATAGCTATAAAGACGGAGATAGCATTGAAGATAGTATTTCTTACGACTGTTATTATATGGGACCAGTTGTTCTTTGTCAGGATCGAACAGAATTATCAATTGTAGATGGCCAACAGAGATTAACTTCTTTTACATTATTAATCATATTTCTTTATCATTTACAAAAGCAACATCAAACCAATCAGATTATTAGAGATTTAAAAAATCATCTCTATACAAGCAAAGGAGGTAAAAATACATTAATACTCAACGTAGAATCAAGAAATGAAGTAGTCGAACATTTATTAAATAATCCTAATGAAATATTTGGTGATTTTGAAGGTGACGAAGCACCCGACGAATCAGTAATGAACATTTTGAGTAGATATGAGGATATTACTGTACTATTTCCAGAAGAATTGAGAACTGATGACGTACTGCCTTTATTTATTGAGTGGCTTTTGGAAAGAGTTATTCTCATTGAAGTGAAGGCTTATAGTATGGAGAATGCCTATACAATATTTGAAACAATGAATGATAGAGGAATGACGTTGAGTCCCACAGAAATATTAAAAGGATTTCTATTATCTAAAATAACTGAAGAAACCAAATCAGAAGAAGCTAATGAATTCTGGAAAAACAGAATCTCTCAAATTAATAGGGATACAAAATTAGATGCTGATCTTGATTTTTTTAGAGCATGGTTAAGAGCGAAGTATGCAATTTCTAGTAGGGCAACAAAGGTAGGTGCAGAAAATGAAGATTTTGAAATTATTGCAACACAATTCCATTCTTGGGTGAAAAATAACACCAAAAAAGTTTATTTAAAGGAATCTAGTGATTATTATTTTTTTATAGTTTCAGATTTTAATTTTTATTCTGATTTATATATTAAAATTTTTCAATTTAAGGCATTTGATGTTGATGGATATAATGATATTTACATTAACAATTTTTATCCGATAGCAGATTCTTTGTATTATCCTTTAATTTTATCTCCGATAACAAAAATTGACGATGAAAGTAACATACGAGATAAGGCCTTATTAATGAATAAATTCATTGATATTTATACAAATATACGTGTGCTTTCTAACAAATCAATTACTCAGAGTTCCATAAGATATTACATTTATGATTTAATTAAGGATATTAGAAATTCTGATTATTCAGACTTATTTTCTATAATTAAAAATAGATGTAATGAATTAAAAACTAAAGAGGATGGATATAAGGTATTACAGCAAATGAATAACTGGGGATATTACCACTATTTTTTTGCCAGAATTTTATATTTTTTAAGTGAGGAACCACAAGATTTTCAAGAACTTGTAAGAAGTAAAAAACAAAGTTCATTTATACTACAACGTATCTTTGAAGAAAAAGATTTCGACTATGAATATAATAATTCAAATTACAACCCTATATTTGACTCTGTTGCCAATTTTTGCCTAATTCGCAGATACCATATTGATGAATATAATTCAAAAAGAAACTCGGGTACAAAATTAAAATTTCTAATAAAGCATAACTATCTTCCAGAAGTTAGAGATATTGATAGTGAAGTTTCAGCTGTACAGTTTATAGAAGAAAGGGACAGCATATTAAATTCATATTATAATACAATTTGGTCACTATAAAGAATTATGCAACTTTATAAAAACAATAAACAATCCTTTTTATCACTTAAAGAAATTCCCTTTAAGTTGGAAAAGGATATACAAACCCTCTTTGAACAAAATTTAGAATTAATAACCAACTTGAAACTAATCAAATCAGAGTTTATTATTAAGAATAACCGTATTGATACACTAGCTTTTGACGAGGAAAGCAAAGCTTTTGTAATTATTGAATATAAGCGTAATCAAAGCTACAGTGTATTTGATCAGGGAGTATCTTATCTTAATCTTATGCTACAATATGGAGCAGATTTTATAATGGAGTATAATGAATCTCAAAATATAGCTTTAAAGCGAAATGATGTTGATTGGTCACAATCCAGGATTATTTTTGTATCTCCATCATTCAATGACTTTCAGAAAAGAGCTACTGATTTCAAAGACTTAGCCATTGAATTATGGGAAATCAAGCAGCTTGAAAATGATGTTGTAGTTATCAATCCGATTAAAAAGTCCAAATCAGCACCTAGTATTAAACAAATACAGCAGAATGATAATTCTGATATTAGTAAAGTATCAAAAGAAATAAAAGTTTTTACAGAAGAAGATCATTTAAACAATAAAACAGATGATATCATAGAATTATATGAAAACTATAAAAACGCTATTCTTAATTTATCGACAGATATAGAGATTAAGCCGCAAAAATGGTATATAGCATATAAAAAACAAAAAAACATAGTAGATATTGAGATTCAGTCTAAGGCATTAAAGCTATGGATTAATCTCAAGAAAGGGCAGCTTAATGATTCTAAAAAAATTATGAGAGATGTATCAATATTAAAAGGGCATAATGGAAATGGGGATTATGAAATCACAGTAAAAGACACTGAAAATTTGGAATATATTATGAGTTTAGTTAAACAGGCTATAAATTAATATTATAATTTTTAAACGACTTTGCTGGTATTACAGCTTTTACGTCGGATAATTTTCAAATATTAAAATTATAGATGGTAGAAAAAGCGCAGATTTGGGAGGGTGATTTACTTTTTTCGTGTAAATCATATAAAGACACAACAGAGGCCCACCCATACTGTTTTTAAACAGGGTTTCACAAAATCCGCAAAAATGCGTTTCCGACCGCAGGAAGGAAATGCATTTTTGCCCCGAAATTTTCCATCCACAAACCCAAAAACCTGCAAAGTCTAAAGACTCTACAGGTTCACAAACACAATTAAAACAGCTAAAACTACGATCTTACTTCAGCTCACATAAATCTTCATCAACCATCATTTACATGGTTTCTTAAATGAAAAATTAATCCTCCCAGTTTCCTTATCGAAGCGGATATATCCCTGGTATTTTTTTTCTTTCTTACTTGTGAGCCCTCTGATATACGTCGCCTCCCCTGCTTTTAATTTCTCGATTTGCCATCTTCTGAGCGTAACACCTCTGAAAGTAGCCGGAACACACCATTCAAAACTATCCTTATTCAATGTCCGGTTAAAGAAAAATTCCAGCCACTGCTTTTCCGCATTAAATTGCAACGTTGCATTAAAAAGCAGGTTTCGCCTGGAAACCATATTTTTAACAAACAAAGGTTTTCCCGAACGAAGAGCTTCCCACTGCTCTGAACTTAATTCCACGCCACATATCATTTTCGGAATCCTCACAAATTCCATCCGCAGGGAAAACAGTTCATTCGTCAGCTTATCCAGGCTCACCAGCGACGGCATCATCTCACCCGTCAGGGGATTAACAAGCTCTACCACCCTTCCCATATTCCCTGAATTTAGAAGGTTTATTCGATCCTCCTTCGAAAACTTATGTCCCATAAACTTCTTCCTGAAATCAACCCTTTTCTGAACCCGATGCACGTAAAGCACCACTTCCCCATTGTCATCCAGCCTCAACTGAAACCGTGCATCAATACAATTACCTTCTTTACCGTCACCATCACGTACAGGAACCAACATCGGCGTTTTAAATCCTCTCAATAATGGCTCCAACGCCCCAGCTCTTCTAAGATTTCCATATTCAGACCAATTTCACCCATAGCATCCCAGTTCACATCTTCAACCTGAAAGCGGTAATTTGCATTGTGTTTCACAAAAGATGATTTCTTATCAGTAATATTTTTAACTGCAATTCCATCATTTTGCATCGTCTTCTGATTTCTCAAAGACTCTACCGCATCAATGGATACCTCATATAGCCTCAGATCCTCTTTCTCGGCGGCTGACGAACCAGCCAAATAGGACTGCAACCCTACAGCCGCTTCATAAGCTTCAAATTCCCGCACCTTAAAAAACGAATAGTCTTCAGGATCTTTAAGCCGACGGTAAAAATCGGCATAGAACTCCGAAAATGAATGTTCCGACGTATCAATTCGCATTACCGCATCCGAACCCTTATTTTCAGGCCGTATAGCCATTACATCCCCGTCAGAATTTACGGACTGTACCACTCCGATGCTATTATTACTGTGACGCAGCACCAATAAGGTACTGACCTCTGAAACTGCTGTTTGATTTCCGGCATTGTTCATGATTTTTGATTTTTAGTATTTAATTATTGTTTTGTTTTTATATGATTTCCGAACAGGGTCAATGCCTGTAAAAAGATTGCTACTGTTATCAGATATTCCGCTTTAGATCCCGGCAACTCCTTGGAGTCCGACTTCTGCTTTTTAAAGAATAACAGTTGAGCATGACGCCTGAATAAAAACTGATAAGGTTCTCACTCCGCCGACGTTCGACAGCACCCTTTCAATAAAAGATCTATTAATTTCTGAAGGTCTATCAGGCGAAACAACTTGTTGCTCGCTAAAAGCTTATTGATGCCTGCTGATTTCTGCTACTAAGAATCTTAATCCGTTTACATTTTCTTTTATGTAAACAGTTCAACAATGGCATTAGGCCATTAACTTTGTTTCATAGTGGAACTTAAAACAATAGTCACCCACCCCTATCACAATACAAAAGACTGATCTCATAAAGTGGAATAACTACCAAATGCTTTACATCAATCCCTCATCCGCAAACGAGAAATAAGAATCCGATGTCAGGATCACATGATCCAGCAGGGAAATATTGAGAATTCCGGCGGCTTCTTTGATCTGAGAAGTCATTTTAATATCACACGAGGAAGGTTTCAAATTTCCGGAAGGATGGTTATGGGCAACAATCATTGCCGTAGCATTGCAAAGAAGCCCTGCCTGCATCACAATTCTTACATCCACCAGTGTCGAAGAAATCCCGCATTCGGAGATCTTCTTAATGCCCAGCACCTTATTCGCCTGGTTCAGATACAGCGCAAAGAACGATTCCCTGTAATCCATTTCATCCGCATCAAAGTGCGCCCTGAATACCTCCACCGCATCCCTTGATGCCGATATCGACATCTCACAATTTCCCTTTCTTGAATAGCTCAGCTTAATTTCGTTGACAATATTGAATTTCATCTGAATTGCTCCGTGTGCGGCGGAGACCTGTTTTTCCCGCACCTGCTATTAAAAAACTTGTAGATTGCAGCTTGAAGGAAATCTTGACCTTTCTATTTTACCTGATCGTATCATTCATTTTACAAATGGATATTGAATGTTTTACAGATGGCATCATCTATATTAAAGATCGGATGATCTGATCTATCGATCTTTTAACGATATCTGATAAGAATACTTTATCATTATTTCAGATATACGGGCTGATACAAGGGGTAATCATAAGGATGAAAATTTCAATGAACTGCATTTGCATCTTGTGAGGTTTCTGACTTTTCTATGCAGGTACACCATTCAGGCAGGCACAAGGAAAACCGGAATCAATTCCAAAAAAAACAATAAGAAGTCATATTGATGGAGGCCTGAAATCTTTTTGCGGAGGCTCGTGATCTCCGGTCACGGATACCCAAAAAGATTTTTTTCAGCAGGGATAACGGAATAAATTTGCTATAGAAAATCAGACTACCTCACTCGCAAATTGAAAATTGAGATCAGATCATGTTAACATAGAATCATAGAAAGCTAATGATAGCAGAATTTATAGCGTGATAATTTACTTTCAGATCAAAATAGGATTTTGTATATTATTTATGAAAAAATAAAATGCTATTGCTAGTTCAGAATATTTTGCTGAAATTAGGCAAAAACTATATCCATGAAAAGCTTTACATTCTGCAAGCCGACTTTTTGTTGGCAATCTATTATTAAATCATTAATAATAAATCTAAGATTACTGTTAGACACGCTTTTTTTTTCAAGCTATCCTGAATCTTATACATCTACATATAACTACTTCTCTCAACAGATTATACTATAAAATTATGAATAGAGATATTACTATAAATTTGTCTAACAGTGAAAATGCGAATTATTTTGAGGCAGGTGAAATCCTTCACGTTGCAGAGCTAGACAAAGTACAACGCGATATTGCAACTTTTTTAAAAGATATTGAGGTAAAGCCAAGTGAGAAATATCTACATAGGGCAATTACCATATTAGGATCAAGGGGAAGTGGTAAAACATCATTTCTTTTAAATCTGATTAACTATTACAAAAATAATCCTGATATATCTGTACTAGAAATTATTGATCCTACGCTTATTGAAGAGAAGGGACACGTTTTTCTAAATATAATATCAGAAATATCTGAAAAAGTCACTGAAAAATTTGCCAGTGATGTTACTAGGACCGTTATCGATGATGAAACAAGAGATGATTGGGATAAAAAATTAATGAATCTTGCAGGTGGGATTCCTTCCATTGATGGCATTGGGAAAAATGACCATGATAAATGGATGGATGCAGAATTTGTTTTGGAAACAGGATTAGCAGCAGTTTCTGCTGCAAGAAGACTACAAAAGAACTTTATTGAATTCATTGAATTATCCCTTAAAATACTAGATAAAAAAGCCTTTTTAATAACATTTGACGACATCGATGTTGATTCATCAAAAGGCTGGGCAGTTTTGGAATGTGTAAGGAAGTATTTTACAAGCGTTAGGCTGATTATCATTTTGAGCGGTGACATGAATCTATATTCAACAGTGATAAGACAACAAAAATGGGCCAACTTCGGCAAAGAAATTATTAAGTATGAAAGCCTGGAAGACCAAGGTTACAAAGGTTCAATTGACAAGTTTAATAAGATGGTTACCGATTTGGCATCGCAGTATATGCTGAAAATTATGCCTCCACAATACCGAATAAATCTTACAACCATTTATGAAAAGAAGAGGATAGATTCGTCAGCTGAAATAAATATTGTTTTACCACAAAGTAAAAAGATTTCTATAGAAAATGTTTATAAAACGATTTTACTAAGATTTGGAATAACAAACCCTACTCAGGCAGAGGTCTTCAGAACCTTTTTACTATCTCTTCCGCTAAGATCTCAAATACAATTTCTGAAGACGAATGAATCAATAATTAAAGCACTTGAAAAAAATGATGAGTTTATCAGAGAAAATAATACTGACATCATTGATATTTTTATTTCTGAACTTCATGAAAAAAATGTGGACACATATACTGTAAAATATTCATCGAAATACATAAACAGTATTATTCTGAATTTACTGCTATCTACTAAATCTCTAAATGATGTTTATCAGTTACAGCCAATTACTACAGATTCTACATTGAATGCTAGCGTATTCGCTTTAAATTTAATATTATCCTCTGCTCTTAACAAGGGGAATTCTGGCAAATACCTTGTTTTTGATTACATGTTAAAGATTGCATTTCCCAGAAATATATTAAATTTTATTCCTTATTCCATCAGTTCAGCTAATGATAACGCAGGTCTATCTATAGAAAACTTCAGTTTAAATACGGGGATTTTTGCTGATCGAGTTTTAAGGGATATGATGGGCGACATGCAAAGTCAAATTTTTGGCGTTATCAATTCTGCCACAGGTCAAAACTCTAACTTCTATATAAAGCTGCTAGGTCTCAAAGAAAGAGCAAGAAGACCTTTGAATGACAGGCTAGACACTGTCTTTTCAGTTCAAAATGGTTCCACTTTTTTGGATAGAGCTTTAGGTTATATTCCAAGCTTTATTATAACTCATTCTTACAGACAGGGTACTCAGGTGTGCTACTCAATCTATAGTTTATTAGCTACAGTAGGTGAGCTTTTAAAACGAGATGAACTTGTTGCCGGAGGACAGAATGTCGACACCAGAAAAAAAGAACTCGAATCAGCGCTGCTTAATCTTTCTCAAATAAGAGCATATTCTGCATATAACTCTGATAGTAGAGAAAGTTCTTTACAGGAAAATAATGAAACAGAAAACGAAGATATTACAATTGGAGAAAATATTTTTGATGAATACGGCAATTTTAACACATGGGACACATTTTTAGATTCGATGTTGGAATGGTTTTCATCTCAAAATAACTGTCAACCTATATCAGTGCATGTTTTAGGTAAAATTTTTACCAGATTTTATTATGCATTGCAAAATATTGATAAAAGTATAAATAAGAAAACAAAACTAGGTGAAATAATCAATTATCAGGTGATTGCATTTTTAAATGCAGTGATTATTGAAGATACTTTGGAGCAACTGCAAAACTCTCCTAAGCTCAACTTAGATAATACAAATTTATCTACACGAAACTTTCTTAATAACGTAAAAAAGTTGGGTAAAATAAACCCCGAAGACAGAAATCAATTAACACTTTCCACCTGGCTGCTATCTTGTCCATTATTTGCTTGTTATTTAAATCCCAACGACGAAAAATTTAAAGATTACATAAATAAATATTTAAATTCTGAAATCGTTAATAACATTACAAAATATTCTGTGTATAATATGCTTAATAAGGTTAGTCTTTTAAATTCCAATAATGATACTTCTTCCGGAATAAGACGAATAACAAATCACAGCACAATTAAAATATATAATGATAAGACATATTACCATGACTTAGTAAACCAATTAAAGGGTAAGTACTCTCGTGATTTGTTTCAAAATAGTGATAAGGCAACAACAACTCTAAATAACCAAATAATCAGGGAAAAATTGCCTAAAATCTTTGGAGGGAAAAATAGTTCCACAAAAATCAGGGAGTTTAGAAACTTCTTAGAGAAAAATCCTCATTTATGGCCGTAGACGTTTTTAAGTATTTGCTTTCCGATCAGGAATCGCTTATGCATTATCAGCAAAAAAAAGATGTTAATTTTGATGATATAAAGAGAAGACTGTTTTTAATCCATAGAAGTCAAAATAACATCCTTCCCGACCACATTATCAGGACATCTCATCAACAAGCCTTTACAGATATAAAAAATTTAAGGGATATATTCCTAAAAGGAGTCTTAAAATTAGCAACAGAAAATCTTGAAATTAGAAATAAAATAATTAATATAAAGCCCAACAGAGAAAATATTTGGCAAGAAGTAATTACTTTTATACCTCCGTTATTTCTTCAAGCTTTGTTGATACATAGAGAATATAATAATAAAGATACAGAAACCTCTGATGCACAATTTTATGTCTCAAATATAGTTCCTAACACTAAGTTTACATCGATACCAAGCACAGGTAATAAGTCTTTGCAAAATTTTTTAGCTAGTATAGGAGGATTGCACGATTTACACATGCACTTAAATGGTTCTATCGAGACAGATCAGGTATGGCAAGATTATTTATATAATCCTATAGCTTTGTATAAGGATCTGTCCGAAAGCTATAAAATTCCAAAAGTTAGGGAACAATTGGAACAAGAATCAACGCTGTTTGAACCATTATCTTTTGTAAGACTGCTTCGCGAGGCACAAAAGATGAGATCACTATTTTATATGTATGTCTTTAACGAAACCGATTTGCTTAAATACAATCTATCATCCGGTCTCGACAACATCAGTGCCAGTTCAAAACATCCATTTCTACGAAAAATAACTACAGAGAGAAACTATCCCTACTTGATGTCTGTCGAAACTTATATGTATGTCAGTGTTTTAGAGAAATTGAACAAAAAAGAAAATAATTATATATTACAAAAACTTCATTATTATCTGCTTATTTTGGGTTTAACAAACCGCCTTCTAGTGCAGCAGACCCATCAAAATGGCTTTGAGCAATTCCAGAAAAATACACTCAATGCAATGCGGGAAAATAGTGAGAAAACATTTAAGAGAAGATTTCTTCAAATGAATGGAAATGATTCTAAAAACTTAATTTTTTTAGAGGGCAGATTTTCACCCAAAGCAACAATTCCAGATTTAAAAAATCAGGTTGATAATATATACACTGGCTGGAAATATATGCAAGATTTCTTAAAGATTGACGACACTCAAACAGATTTAAAACTTATTGCACACTTTATAAAAAAGCCGGATACAAAGCCTAACTCTCAAATAAGACATAAGAAATTACGTGTAGAGATTATTAGAAAAGCGAAAAATTTAGTAGCACTTTTAAAGATCGCTCCAAAATATAAAGAGATGGTATGTGGAATCGACGCCGCATCAAATGAACTTGATGCCCCACCAGAAGTTTTTGCTTTAACATATCGATTTATACGCAATCATGGAATAACCCACTTTACATATCATGCGGGAGAGGATTTTTTTCATATCATTGATGGATTAAGAGCAATTTACGAGGCTATAGAGTTTTGCGGTCTAAAAAAGAATGATCGTATTGGTCATGCTGTTGCAACAGGGATAGATGCAGAGCTATGGATTAAAATTATAGGCCAAAAAATGCAAATATCACAAGGAGTTCACCTTGACAATTTAACTTTTGTATACTATCTATTAAACAAGCATAGCAAATTAGAGAATAAGAACAAATTAATTATAAGGATTAAGGATGAAATCGTAAAAAGATTTGAATCGATTTACAATGAGTCGTGTTCAATTGATGACATAGTCAGTGCATGGCTAATTAGAAAATTCTGTCCCCAACATATGTTTAATGATATAAACTACCTCAAATTAAATGGTGCATATGATAAACAGGAAATTGAATTTATTCGTGCTCACAATTACCATAATACAATTAATAAAAAAGATGTTGAACTTTATAAAATGTATCATAATAAAAATTTTAGCGCAGCATATAACACCATCATAGCAATTGATACAGCCGAATTAATTGATCTAAAAACGATCAAGCATTTACAAATTTTGGTTCTAGAATTTATGTCTGCAAAAGAAATTGCTATAGAAACACTTCCTACAAGCAACGTACGGATTGGATTTCATAAGGACTTTTCAACCTATCATATCAAAAACTGGCTAAAATTAGAAAAAGAAGAAGGGGTTAAAATTCCCAAGATAGTTGTCGGCAGTGACGACACCGGAATCTTTGCTACTAATATATTTAACGAATATGCAAATATTTATTGCTCATTAATTGATGAAGGTAAGACGACCAATGAAATTATCTTAGTATTACATCAATTAAATCAAAATTCAAAACAGTTAAAATTTTCATGACCTTACAACTCCTTGTTCATGGATAACATCCTAGAAAAATACAAAGCAGACATTATAAGCTTTTTGAAAATCAGTGCATGTGATTTTCTGAAGTATTAATTATTTTTACAATATATAGCTCGATAAATGACATATCTTCAACAAGAATTTACTATTCATCCTGTAGGACAAGGACTATTTTATAGTGGAAAAATTTCATATCAGAACAAAGTCAAATTTCGAATGGTTTTCGATTGCGGCAGTCTAACTGCGGATGCTTGCCAAGAAGAAATAGAAATTTACCGAGATAGCGATTTCTTAGTAGAAAATATAATTGACCTTGTTGTGATATCTCATTTTGATGCCGATCACGTTAACAAGATTGGAATCCTGCTGCGAGGAGCTATTAAGATAAAAAAATTGGTGATGCCGTTTCTAACTTTTAAAGAACGCTTATTCTTGGTACTTCACTATTTTAGTGATAAAACTTTTGACCCTGATGATGATTTTTTTTTACAATTTGCAATAGACCCTCTTGCCACCATTGATCAAAACTTAGGTGACGATTCAGAGCTTATTCTTGTAGAACCCAATCCAAACGGACCAATTGGTAGCGATCAAAATACCATCGGCGAGCTTTCAGAATCAGTAAGTATAGGCCTAGAAAAGAGGTTTGAATTCGATTTTAAAGGAAAAAAAGCGATTCAGCCCAACGAAAATCCAGCTGTCATTGGCTCAAAAATAAAGAGTTTTAAAGTTTTTGACTCGGAAAAAGGTATGGTCTACGCTGAAAATTTAAAGCTAATGGAATTCATATTTTATCGACGTAAAGTAACAGCTAACGAAAATGATTTATACGATAAGATTTCAAGGTTATTTTATGAAAAATTTGATATAGATACAAAATTACCAAAACAGGAAGTGTTTAAAGCAACTATTGAAGTGATTAAAAAGATCACATCAGGAACAGTCATTAAAGAAATATTTCGCGAAGCAAAAAAGAAGATTAATGTAAAAGGTGTAAATATAGAAGACCTGAACACAACTGCTCTTTCCTTACTTCATAGAAACCTGCCCGATATCTTGAAGTTAGGCCAATCTCCGTATAGAAATTCAGAATCTATATTTTTAGACATGGATGCAAAAGTCTATACAATTCATAAATTTGTGGACTCAAGACTGGAAACTCCATTTTTTGCAAATCATCATTTGACTTTTAGTGTTGAATTGAGAAAATATTCACTCAATTTTCCCAATGTGCTGCTGACGTCTGATAGTTTTCTGTTAAAGGAAAAAGATATTGATCCATTTATAAGGCATTATGAAAACTACTGGAATAAATTCTGGCTTTTCCAAATTCCTCATCATGGATCTGAAAAAAACAGTGATGGGGTACTACACTCTCACCTCAGATCAATAGATCACTGTTTTATTAATTACGGGATTGGAAATAGAGATTCTCACCCCTCATCCAATGTAATTAATAATTTAGTTGCAACCGGCAATTCCCAAAAAATTATACCTGTTAATCAAACTCTAGGTTTGCGGTTTCAATTCTTATTACGAAATTAGTATAATTCTATCTTCAAAATAATTCTCCAAGGAAAATATAAATATAAAAAGGTTATAAATGGATACTAGGCCAAGAGAAATGCTAGGTGAACATTACATTAAGTCGCGCCTATTAAAATATGATTTCGAAATACATTCTGAATTATCATATGATAAAGACGGCGCTGACTTTATGGTGACAGAAAAAATAGATAGAACAAAACTCAATTATATTATAATACAGAGTAAATCTAGAGAAATAAAAAAGAGCACTAGTGTAAAAATACCAAAACAATATGTAAATAAAAACTTTGTACTCTTCGTGTATTTAATTAACCAAAAAAAAGAAGAAAATCTTTTTTGTTTTTTTCACGAAGACTATCATATCTTTAGGGATAGAGGGTCGGAATACATACTATATATAAATGAAAAGAAAATTAATTTTTTACATGAGGGACACACTTTCGATCAAAGTAAAGCTGAAAGAATAAATTTAATATTTAAAGAACTTCAAAGAAAAAAATATACCTCAATTATTATTGATGGTTTTTTTCTTGAGGAATCTATAATTAAAACCACAGAAATTTACACAGAAATTTATAAGCGAGAGTTTCAAAAACCTTCGCTTGTCCATCTTGCTGAAAAAATAAATTCATACTTCAATAGGTTTAGCAGCAACTTTAACGATATAGCTTTTTATCTTTATATTAGCAAAGATCGAACTCTAGAGAATCATATTTTATTAGATGACAAAGTCAAAAATTTAAGCATAAAAGAATCATCTGCTAAAATTTTTACTACATACACTGATAAATTAATTCCGTTTCACATAATGAATGATTTAGAAAGATTTAAGCAATCAGATAATATAATATTAATTGCAAATGATATTATTTACGAACACTTTTTATCTAATCTCGAAATTGATCCCAAAAGCATCATTGTTGCAAGATTAAAAACGGAAGACCGACCGCAAGAAATGTTTGTAAAATATAGATGGCAGGACATCATATATCCAATTGGGTTGGCTTTAGGCCTAAAATCTTTCGAATTATAAAATCAAAAATCGTTAAGTAATATTATAAACGTAAATAAAAGATAGAATCACAGCCACAATAAAATGACGATCTTCTATGATTATAACTAACCTCATACAAAACGTTACAAACCTTTAAATACCATGAATTAACACGGCTTTTTAAACGAAAATTCAATCCTTCCCATTTCCTTATCAAAGCTGATATATCCCTGATACTTTTTACCTTTCTTACTCAGAAGATCTCTGATATACGCCGTCTCTCCTGCCTGTAGTTTCTCGATCTGCCACCTGCGAAGCGTAACACCTCTGAAAGTGGCAGGAACACACCACTCAAAACCATCTTCTTTCAATTTCCGGTTAAAGAAAAATTCCAGCCCTTGCTTCTCCGCATTAAACTGCAACGTGGCATTGAAAAGCCTATTCTGTCTGGAAACCATATTTTCAACAAACAACAGCTTTCCCGAGAGAAGAATTTCCCGCTGTTCGGTGCTTAACGACACTCCACAAACAACTTCAGGAATTCTCACGAATTCCATCCGCAGGGAAAACAATTCATTGGTCAGCTTATCAAGGCTCACCAGTGAGGAAACAATATCGCCCGTTACGGGATTCACAAGATCCACCACCCTTCCCATATTCCCGGAATTCAAAAGATTGGTTCTATCTTGCTTTGAAAACTTATGACCCATAAACTTCTTCCTGAAATCAACCCTTTTCTGCACCCGATGAACATGAAGCACTACTTCCCCACTGTCATCGAGTCTCAACTGTAACCGTGCATCAACAGAATTACATTCTTTGCCCTCACCATCTAGTACCGGAACCAGCATCGGTGTTTTAATGCCTCTCAATAACGGCTCCAAAGCCCCCAGCTCCTCTAAGATTTCCATAGTCAGACCCATTCCGTACAATTCATCCCAGTTTACATCTTCAGCCTGAAAGCGATAATTTGCATTGTGTTTCACAGAAGAAGATTTCTTATCAGAAACACTTTCCCCGGCAATCCCATCACATTGCAAAGTCTTCTGATTTCTCAAAGACTCTACCGCATCAATGGATACCTCATACTTCTTTAGCCCTTCTTTCTCAACGGCTGACAAACCCGCCAAATAAGACTGCAAGCCTAAGGCCGCTTCATAAGCTTCAAATTCACGCACCTTAAAAAACGAATAGTCTTCCGGATCTTTAAGACGATGGTAAAAATCGGAATAGAAATCTGCAAAAGAATGTTCCGATGCATCAATTCGCATGACCTCAGCCGAATCCTGATTTTCAGGTATTACAGCCATTACCTCCCCGTCCGCACTTACGGACTTTACCATTCCGACGCTATTATTGCTGTGACGCAGTACCAACAAAGTACTGACCTCTGAAACTGCTGTTTGATTTCCTGTATTGTTCATGATCTTGATTTTTAAATTTTAATTATTGTTATGTTTTTTATATTTCCGAAAAGGGCAATGCCTGTAAAAAGGATCACTACTTTTATACGGCATTGCGCTTTTGATTCCGGCAACTCCTTGAAATCCGACTTCTGCTTTAAAAAATAACAGTTTGCAATGCCGTGTGAGTGAAAACAAATCAAGGTTTCACTCTGCCTACGTTCGACAGCATCCTTCCGATAAAAGATCTATTAACTTCTTAAAGCTTATCTGGCGAAACAACTTATTGCTTTCTAAAACCTAATTGATGCCGGTGATTTCTGCTATTAATGATCCTGATACGTGTAATAACTATTTTATGTAAGTAGCTGATAGCAATTAGCTTTTTGCTACCGGCTTCACATTCAGAATTTTAAAATTCAAAAATGTTTCATCAAATTATTTCAAGTACTTCAACAATTAATCAATGACATTGGTCATTAACTTTCCTGCATAATGGAGCTTCACACAGTTACCATCGAGCACTAACACCAGACAATAGACCGATTCCATAAACTTTAAGAACCACCAGACCGCTCTACATCAACCCCTCATCCGCAAACGAGAAGTACGAATCCGAAGTCAGGATCACATGATCCAGCAGGGAAATATTCAGGATCTTGCCCGCCTCTCTGATCTGTAAAGTCATTTGTATATCCGCTGATGACGGCTTAAGATTTCCGGAAGGATGGTTATGCGCAACGATCAGAGCCGTCGCATTACAAAGCAGCGCCGCCTGCATCACGATCCTCACATCCACCAGTGTCGAAGAGATCCCGCATTCTGAGACCTTCTTGATGCCCAACACCTTATTCGCCTGGTTCAGATACAGCGCAAAGAACGATTCCCTGTAATCCATCTCCTCCGCATCAAAATGCGCCCTGAATATTTCCACCGCATCCCATGATGACGATATCGACCTTTCACAATTTCCCTTTCTTGAATAGCTTAATTTGATTTAGTTGACAATATTGAATTTCATCTGAATTGCTCCGTGTGCGGCGGAGACCTATTTTTCCCGCACCTGCTGTTAAAAAACCTGTATGTTGCAGCTTGAAGGAAATCTTGACTTTTCATTTTTACCGAAGAGTATCACCTGATCTAAAGATCGTATCATACATTTTAAGATGTATGATACTATCTACCGATTGATAAGACATCTGATATAATTGTTCCGTTATCACGTAAGATATACGGACTGATACCAAGGGTAATCATAAGGATCAAAATTTCAATGAACTGCATTTGCATCTTGTGAGGTTTCTGACTTTTCTATGCGGATCAACACATTCAGGCAGTCCCGATGAAAACCGGAATCAATTCCAAAAGAAACAATAAGAAGTAAATATTGATGCAGGCCTGAAATCTTTTTGCGGAGGCTCCGGGATCTCCGGTCACGGATACCCAAAAAGATTTTTTTCAGCAGGGACAACGGAATAGATTTGCTACAGAAAATCGGACAGCCTTACGGGCAACAGTGAGCATTTAAATAGACGATTATTGATTACCTGCCGAGTGATCTGTTTAGTCATCAAGAATTAATTGCATTTACGTGATCGGCATTGTAACAGGATATATGTGAGATTCAAGCCTGATCAATGAATAGCCTTCTGATAAATACGTAGAGTTGAAGAGTGATTATTCCTCAAATAATTATATTTAGGCAGAAACGTCTTAACCATAAAACAATACCTATAGCTGGACTTTGCTTTTTAATATTATCATCCAATTTTATTCTATTACAAATAGATCCTTTCAAACTATTATTATAAAATCATAACCACCTTTAATAACCAATAATTTGACAAGATTATGCCATCGGAACATGATCAAAATAAATTACGTTTAAAAAAACAAAACTAAAAAGCCTTACATTAGCATTATAAATTTCACAAGTACATATGGATGCATTTCAGCCGCTCATCAACCACATCAGTAAAAAAGTATCGCTTACCGAGGATGAAGTGAAAGAATTTATATCCTATTTCAAGGTCACCAAAATCAAGAAGAGGCAATTCATCATTCAGCCGGATTTTGTTCCCAAATACAGAAATTATGTGGTACAGGGTGCGTTCAGAGCATATGTTGTTGCTGATGAAGGTGAGGAACATACAGTTCAGTTCGCCATTGAAGACTGGTGGATCTCAGATTACAACGGATATATCTTCCAGCAGCCGGCATCGATGTTCGTAATGGCTTTGGAAGACAGCATTATCCTGCAGATCGGTTATGAAAGTGAACAGAATTTAAAAGCTGCCCACCACAAATACGAAACCTTTTTCAGGAAAATGGCAGAAGGCTCAGTTGCCGCAATGCAGAGAAGACTCATCAGCAACCTTACAAAAACAGCTGAAGAACGGTATGAGGAATTCGAACAAAAATATCCTTCCATCGTACAACGCGTTCCACAATATGCGTTGGCCTCATTCCTGGGGATGACCACCCAATACCTGTCCAAGCTCCGAAACATCAGGGTTTCCAGGAAAAGTTAATCCAGTTTCACTTTTTATGTTCAACTGGTTTCTGTTGATTTCCTAATCCAGTTGATTGTACCCGCAGCGGTGATTGCCGCACCTTTGTAATGTCAATAATGACAAATAATTTACATACAAAGAATATGAGTACAACAGACAACAGAACATTTACAGTTCCTACACGCAACGAAGTTTCTGCTAACAATCAAAACATTTTCGACAACCTTCAGAAAGGATTGGGTTTCGTTCCTAATTTATATGCCTATTTCGGAAAAAATGAAACGGCTTTAGGCGATTATCTCACATTGCAGAATCGAAAAAGTACTTTAAGACCAAAAGAAAGAGAAGTGATCAATCTTGTGACGAGCCAGATCAACGGATGCCGTTACTGCCAGTCTGCGCACACGGTTTTAGGTAAAATGAATGGTTTTTCAGAGGAAAACATTTTGGAGATTCGTAGTGGTAAAGCCTCGTTTGATCCAAAACTGGATGCTCTGGCCAAATTCACAGCTTCTGTGGTTGAAAACCGTGGTAAAGCCAATCAGGAAATCTTCGACGCATTCTTTGAGGCAGGTTATACTGAAGCTAACCTCATCGACGTCATTATGGTTGTTGGCGATAAGATCATCAGCAATTACATTCACAATCTTACCCATCTTGAAATTGACTTTCCTTTAGCCGATCAGTTATAATCCACCATTAATCATCAAAACAATGAAAAATACAGCAAACTTCCAGTTAGAAACACGTCTTAAAAAGCACAGAGATTTTTGGGGTTCTAAATTATCATCTGAAGATAACGAGACTATGGAAAGACATATTGAGTTTCTCCGTGATTCAGGAGCCTTGGATAAAGTCTTGAAAAAAGGCGATCAGGCTCCGGAATTCGATCTCAAAAATCAAAAAGGAGAGATCATCTCATCCTCTGAATTATTAAAACAAAGCCCTTTGGTAGTCAGCTTTTACAGAGGAAGCTGGTGCCCGTACTGTGTGGAAGAAATAAAAGCATTAAACCTTTTTTACCCGGAAATTCAGGAAAACGGTGCAGATCTGGTCGTATTATCTCCGCAAAGTTCTGCCCGGACAGAAAAGCAGGCAGAAGAACTACATCTGAAATATAACCTGCTTGTGGATGATGACAACAGAACCGGAAAAGCATTCGGATTGGTGTATGAGTTTCCTCAATATTTAAAAGATCTCTATATGGAAAGATTTAACAACAATATTCAGGAGATCAACGAAGGTTCTGCCTGGGAACTTCCGATTCCGGCACGTTTTGTTATCGGACAGGATGGAAAGATCCTGGACGTAATGGCAGATCCCGATTACCGTTTCCGCCCGGAACCTTCAATCACATTATCATTTATAAAAAATTTAACGAAATAATAAAAATGAAAAACATCAAACTAAAAATTGCGGGTTTGTTATTGCTCTTACTGTCTTTCAATGGAATCAGCGGGCAGAATATGGCTGAAGACAAGAATATTGAACACATTGCGTTGAAGGGAAATTCGGTTTTCCCGGAAGGGATCATTACTTTACCGAATAACGATATTCTGGTAGGAGGTTTTGGTGACGGGTCGATCCAGCGTATCGATAAAAACAACAAAGTCTCGTTTTTCAGCGAGCCGGGACAAAATGGGATGGTGATTGCCGTTGGATTTCACCTTGACCCTAAAAACAAGAGATTGTGGGTGGCCAACTTTAATTTTAAAACCGAAAGCGGGAATCCGGGCAGCCAGTTCAAAGTGTTTGATTATACCACTGGAAAATTATTAAAGACCATTCCTGAAAACTTCATCGAAGGGGCTTTTTTCAATGAAGTGACGATGGATGATGAGGGTAAAGTGTATGTATCAGATACATTCGGACCGCAGATTTGGTCAACATCCTTTGAATCAGCGGATGCGAAAGCATTTGTCACCAACAACCTGCTTAAAAATCGCGAACAGCCTTTCGGACTTAATGGATTAACAATTACGCCTGATAAAAAATTTCTGATCGCATCCGTAATGAACAGAACGATCAAAGGTGGCGGAAGATTGGTGAAGATTGATTTAGCCGACAAAAAAGTCACGACCATTGAACTTAAAAACGATAAAGCAGTTGATTCTTTCTCAGGTTCGGACGGAATGTTTTTTCACAATGGGCAACTCATTATGGTTAATGTTTATTCCAGCTCGGGAGCAATTTTCACCGCTGACTTTAATAAAGATTTTTCCGAAGCAACCCTTCAGATCAAAGATAAATATCAAAGTGTTTATGACAGACCGACGGCTTCAACCATCCGAAATGGAAAACTTTATATGGTGAACAGCCAGCTTAATCATATCATCGATGATAAAGACGGTAAAATGAATACGCCTCCGGTTTTGCCTTTCCAGGTAGTCAGTGTTCCTTTGAAACAAGTGCTTAAATAAATTAATATTTAAAGCCATTAATTCACAATTAAAAATAAAATTATGTTTACCTTAAAAAATTATAATGCCCTTATTACCGGAGGAAGCAAAGGAATCGGTAAAGCCACCGTAGAATTATTTCTGGAATTGGGAGCGAACGTCATTTTCACCGCCAGGAATAAAACAGAAATTGAGACATTTGAAGCAGAACTGAGATTAAAATACAAAAATGTTCAGGGAATCGCTGCCGACGTTACGAATTCTGAAGATATAGAAAAGGTTAAAACTCAAATTGAAAGTTCGTGGGGGCAATTAGATGTTTTGGTCAACAATGCCGGAACCAACATCAGAAAACCAACCCTTGAATTTACGGAAGATGAATATCAAACTGTGTTGGATACCAATGTAAAAGCACCGTTCAGTATCAGCATGTCGTTGCATCCGCTGTTGTTTAAATCTTCAACTCCTTCCATTATCAACGTGGCTTCTGTAGCAGGACTTTTGGATGTAAAAACCGGATCTCCTTACGGTATTTCAAAAGCAGGATTACTGCAGCTGAACAGAAACCTCGCCGTAGAATGGTCGGATGACGGGATTCGTGTCAATTCGGTGTCGCCTTGGTTTACTGAAACGCCTCTTACCGAAAACCTGCTTCAAAATGAAACTAAAAAAGCGAATGTGATCTCAAGAACCCCTTTGAACAGAGTGGCAAAGGCGGAAGAAATTGCCGGAGCCATAGCATTTTTGGCAATGAAGGCCTCGTCCTACATTACAGGACAAAATATTATTGTCGATGGCGGAATGACGGTGAATGCTTTGTAATAATGAAAATCGGCACCGATATACTGCCCACATTCAAATACAGTTGTCATATTTTGGCAACTGTATTTGAATGCACCAAGCTTACTTGTAAATAATAAGTACTGTTGCAGTTATCTAGATGTACAGTTAAAGGTATTTCCTTATATTTGGACTATTGCTTTGTAACCATTACTAAGACTATGATCAAATCCTTTTTCTTTGGTATTTTTTTACTCCTATACACTTCCTCATTTTCCCAAACTTTTAAAAATGACAGCATCAGATCATTTGTAGATCAATCCATTAACCTTATAAGATCAAATGCAGTCGATACGTCCAATGTCGAATTGATCGAAAGCAAATTGTATGATAAAGCTAAAGACCTCAACTTTGTCTCTGATCTGGTTCCTTTATACACCGAGGTCTTCGAACTGCTCAACGACCATCATGGAGGTCTGAAATACAAAGGAAAGACCTATGGATGGAACAAGCCCGCAGTTTCTGCCAATGCTTATCTTAAGGGCAAATTAAAAAGTGAAAAGACCGTGGTAAGCCAGCTAATCGATAAAAAAACAGCCTACATCAGGATACCGGGAAATGATGACTTTAGCTTTAAGAAGGTCGACAGTATTGCCAATGATATCGCAACTCATATCAACAAAGTTAATTCAGCGAAGATCAAGGGCTGGATCATTGACCTGAGAGTGAACACCGGTGGCAATATGTATCCTATCCTATTGGGATTGAAAGAATTCATCGGCAGTGACAATATCGTTTTCGGAGGCTTCAGGAACTCGAAAGGTGAATCTTCCGGAAAGTGGGAAATAAAGGACGGAAAAATGCTGATCGACGGTATCGTACTCGAAAGAAAAACGCAACTGGGAATTCCACTTAAAAAAGATATTCCAATTGTCATCCTGACCAGCTGCTATACGGCTAGCGCCGGCGAAATGACAGCCATCTCACTGATCGGTAGAAAGAACACCTATATTGTAGGTGAACCGACAGCTGATTACACGACCGCCGTGCAGGGTTTCAGGATCAATAAGGATGCAGGGATCAATCTGTCGACTGATTATGTTGTTGACCGGAATTCAAAAATTTACAAAAGCAGTATTCAGCCTGACATAGAAGTGTTGCAGGGTGACAACCTTGAAAATCTTAAAAAAGACAAGAAGATCATGAAAGCAATGCAGCTACTTAAAGATAAAATGTATGCTTCCAAGGCTCACTACTGAAAAAACACATGCATAGACAATTGACAACTTTTAAAGAATTATAATACAATAAAAGAACACTCCATGAATACTTTTCCGGTAACAGCAAGCATATTATCAGAAAAAGAACTATGTCAATTCATCAAGGACAGGTATGATTTAAGTGGTGAATATAGTTGCAAATTATTCAGGACGGGTGTCAATCATACCTACTTCATATCAAGTGGCAAAGAAAAATTGGTTGTCAGGATCTACTGTCACAACTGGAGGACAAAAATAGAGATCGAGCAGGAACTGGCGCTGCTGAACCTGCTTAAGGAGCATTCACTTTCAGTATCCTATCCTGTCGCTGATACACAAGGCGATCTTATTCAACCGATCCAAGCGCCGGAGGGCCTTCGATATGCTGTGGTCTTTTCATTCGCTGAAGGTCAGAAGATGCGTTTCATGTCAGACCAGACATGCTTTTCCATTGGCTCACTGATGGCAAAGATCCACTGCATTACTGAAAGCAGAAAGATCGAAAGGACAGATTATAATTCTGAGACGCTTTTACATCGATCTTACGACCTGATCAGATCATTCTTCAGCGAAGAGCTGGAAGAAATGAAATTCTTAGATGATCTCAGCCGCAAGATATCAACAAAACTCGAAGAAAGCGATCTATCAGAAAAGCAGAACGGAATCGTTCATCTTGACATCTGGTACGATAATTAATTGTGAACCAGGAAGATGGAATCACTATTTTTGATTTTGACAACTGTGGAAACGGTCCCCTGATTCTCGATGTCGGCTATTTCTGCAAACAACTGTTTTTTATTGAGGCTGATAAAGAGGAATACGAATCTAAGGTCAAGAGCTTTTTAGAAGGCTACCTACAAATTCGAAATTTGTCGGATAATGAACTTCAATTGATCCCTGAATCAGGTGCGGCCATTTTTATATTTTATCTCGGTGTACAGGCCAAAAGATTTGACTGGTCCAACATCTTTTACACGGAAAACTATCTTAAAATGTTTGTAGGAAGAATAAAGGACTGGATCGATTATCATGAAAATAAGAAAATTACGGTTAATTTGTGATCATCTGTATTGTATCACTTTTTTATTGGAATCAGCACAGACAGGTATTGATCTGATGCACTCGCAGAAAAAACCATTTTCATTATAAAACATTCGGAACGAGTGGCTGTTCTAAATTATGCAAAACCTTTTCGTTGAACATTGACATTGTAAAAACATTTTGTGATCTAATAGCTAAAGAAAAATCTACTATATTGTTCATAAATAAAATAATTACAGGGTAAATTTTCAACATCCTCGATAAGAATTTTTATATCTAAAAATTGAAAAATCTTATGCAACCATTTCTAATTATTCTTAAATTTCAATATTACAGTTGTTAAATTTACTCTTATACATCGAGGATTATATATGAAAGACTTTTTCTTATTTCTATCAGGCAGTACAAGCATATCTCCATCAACAGAGATCAGGTCAAAAATAAAGCTGATCGTATCAATATTGCCCATCATGTTCCTTGTGATCGTGTTTACACTGTTGTTGCAAATTTTGCTGATAAAATTGGAGATCACTCAACCTGTTCAATCTTCAGGCATGATTCCGGATTATATGAGATCGATGTCCCGATCTCAAGTGATCCTGGAAATGGTCTTCCTCGCTCCCTTCCTCGAGGAAACTGCATTCCGTGGGCTAATTCAAAAAAATCCCATATGGTTTAGAATTTCTTTGGTTTCTATTTTTTATCTGCTTATTTGCCGGATATTTGGAATCAACTTTTACGAACTCGGTATTTCGACTGCTTTGACACTCTTGGGTAGCATGGTCACCCTACTTATACCAACTAATCATATTAAATCATCTATCATCTTACTGCAAAAGAGAACAAACCGTCTTATCTTGATCTGGGGTGGTGCCATTGCTTTTGGACTTTGGCATTATTATAATTTTGATTTCAGCAATGTTGGTTTTGTAACGGTTATCGTCAGCCTGATACCTTTCATGATCAACGGATTGCTACTGGCGTATGTCGCTGCAAAAGATGGTCTTCAATGGAGTATCTATCTGCATGTGGCCAATAATCTATGGCCTCTGATGATCTGGTTATAAGTTTTTTGATGAACTGAAATATTTTTACAAATTCTTATTCATGAGGGAGAGTATTATTGATATTTTTAATTGATAGACGAATAATAGTAGGAAACTACATATCTGAAATAAAATCATCTGGTAGGTTCTATTACGTTTTATCACATTTTACAAGATTTCCATGACAAATATTTGCCTATCTGATTACCTGTATTGTTCCAGAAAGAAAGCAACTAAAATAATTATTGTTGCATTACCGGATTGTTCTGATCATAAATTACTGAACCAAGAGGTAAGCTGAACCAAAATGTACTACCAGTACCCTCCATACTTTCCATTCCAATTTGTCCATTATGTCTTTCTATGATCTCCTTACAAATGTATAGACCCATTCCAAATCCTTTTTTATTTTTCATTGCATCACTTTCAACCCTGTAAAAACGGTCAAAAATAAATCCCTGATCCTTTAAAGGTATTCCCATACCCTGATCTTTTATTGTAATATGAACGTATCCATCTTTTGTAAAACTTTTGACATGAATTACGGTATCGGTCGGTGAGTATTTTACTGCATTGTTGATAAAATTGATCAGCACTTGCTCAACTTTATTTCGGTCTGCCTCAACCATTGCACTTGTTGTAGGTTCAAAAACCAAATGATGGGAAGTGATCATACTCAGACATTCCTCTTCGGTGACCTTCAACAGATCGGCCATGTCGAATGGAGATCTTTCGAGGCTGATCTTGCCTTCACCGATACGTGCGACATCCAGAAAACCATTAATTAAGTTTTCCATCCGATTCACCTGATGGTCTATTTTTGAAATTTTATCTTCTAAAACGTTATCATTATAATTTTTTGCGGCCCTATTCACCAAATACGCATAGGCCTTGATGGCTGTCAATGGGTTTTTCAATTCATGGCTGACCATCCCTACAAAGTCAGTTCGGCGCTGTTCGTCCATTTTTCTTTCAGTAATATCTGCAATGGTCCCGGATAGATATGAAATAGTATTATCTCCGGGATTTTTATAGGTCTGTACGGTGGCACAGACCCATCTGAGTCTTTTGTCGTGATAACCCACGATCGGATATTCAAATTCTTTAGGTTCGTCTTTTGTAATAGACGATTCTATGATATCATAGACCAACTGACGGTGTGACTCTGCGATCTGGGCTATTACAGCAGAAAATGACATAGGCTCATCAGGGTAAAATCCGAACAGCTCCTTCATACGGGTAGATGCCGTAAGTTCCTTGGTCTGTACATTCATTTGCCATGTACCCAAATTTGCAGAGGAAATAGCGGCTTGTAGGCTATTCTCACTTTCTTTCAGTTTTTGCTGCCAAAGATAATTTTCTGTTATATCTGCAAAGCTTCCTATCGCTCCGTTTACAGTGCCGTCAGCATCTTTTATAGGCATCGCATTCATGCGAAGGTATTTTGAATTGCCATTCTGATCAGTAACTAGCAGTATATAATCAACTACCGGATTTCCGGTGGCCAAGGCTACTGTGATAGGATGTTCATCATGAGGCAGGCTTGATCCGTCCGATCTTCTGTTATTCCATTCAGAAGAAACGTTGGATAGGCCCAGCATACTTTTCTCGTCCAACTGGAAAATTTCCTGATTGCGTCTATTGGTGTAAACAATATTTCCTTCTGAATCGGTAATACCTATTCCCTCTCCTACAATATCGAGTATGTTCTGGATCTTATCTTTGCTTTCTTTCAGATCTGCGATAGCCTCCTTTAACTTTTCCTCCGCAGCTTTTAGCTTTCTATTGCTCTCAGAAAGATTTTTATTTGCCAGGATCAGATCTCTATTATTTTTTCTGAGCAGTAACTTATCTATGACCTGATCGGCAACAGTTTGTAATGCCTCTCGCTGAGCTTCTGTCAACAGTTTTGGCTTTTGGTCGATAACACAAAGAGACCCCAGAGCATAGCCATCCCGGCATAAAAGCGGATATCAGGACTTCCTGTCACCAGTGGATTATCCTGGAAACGGACATCTTTTTGCGCATCCTCAACCTGCATCAGATGCTCCGGATCCTGTATCACATGCGAACAGAATGAGTGACATCTATCGGTTTGTCTGGCATCCAGTCCGTGATGTGATTTAAACCACTGCCTGTCTTTATCCACAAAGCTTATAAGGGATATGGGTGTATCGCAGATTGCTGCGGCCAATGCCGTGAGGTCATCAAAATCTTTTTCTGTATCTGTATCGAGAATATCGTAAGAGTACAGGGCTTCTAATCTCTTCTGCTCATTTACTAAATCATAATCATCCATAGTGGCTTTGCGAAATTATCTTAATTAGATCTACAAATGTAGTTAATAATAAGCTTTAATATTCTAAGAAATATCCTTTCACTTTAAGCAAATCTATAATGTGAATGTACAGGAGATTTTCGGAAAGGAAAATTGGAGGAATATTTTCAGTTTATATTCAGCGACTGGCAAGACCTTCAAAGCGTCATCGAATTTAATGCAACAAACAGTTTCAAAATTCCACAGTGCACCTATATTTAAAGAATAAAGTTTAGTTTTTGCAAAATTATATTGACAGAATAATTTGTCGCATAGTATTTGTATAACCCTTCGCAACACGCTATGAAAACTGGATTTATAATTCAGAGGTTGACTAATATATGATTATGAAGACAATATACATACTGGAAGATGAGGACAGCATACGCGAAGTATTGGAAGTTTTCCTAACGATGGAGGGCTACGCGGTCAATACTTCAAGAACAGTAAGTGAGTTTTTGACATCGTACAAAGATCAAAATACCGATCTGTTTCTTCTTGACGTCAGACTTCCCGATGGTTCAGGGATTGACATCTGCAAAAAGATCAAAGATTCATCCGACACCGAAAATATTCCGGTCGTGCTGATGAGTGCAAATACCGACGTCCGTGAGATCGAAGAGGATCTCAAACACCAGACATTCATATCCAAGCCTTTTGATCTGGACCATATTTTGGAAACAGTCGATCAATTGCTGGGAAATAGATAATGGTCTTGGAGCCGCTGGGAAGTTATATTTAAAAAATGTTCAAACTGCAGTTAAAGAAATCTTATTTTGCACAAGAAGTTGCTATAACATATTCTACTTCACTAAATTTTTATAAATAACACCATTTTTCACGATTAGAATGAATCTTTTCTCCGGATCGGAAAGGAGTGTGATATCTTTTAAAGGGTCACCATCCACCAATATGACATCTCCCAAAGCCCCCTCCTCGATCACGCCAAGCTTTCCTGGATATGGACTGCGCAAACCGGACATTTGCAGCAACTCTGCATTATCCTTGGTAAGCATTTTGAGGATTTCAGCATTATTAAACCACTTGGCAAGACGAAGGATATAATCGTTCTGTTGGTCGTTCAGCTCCGGTTCAAAGAGAAAATCCCTTCCCCAGGCCAGCTTGACACCGAGTCTTTTGGCCATTGGCCAAACTAGGTCCTGACCTTCCAATATGCCTTTTCGCTTCTTCTTTCTGCTCTCATCCATGTTGTCATTGTTATCCATAAGATTTTGAAGGCTTAGCCAGACCCCTTTGTCGGCAAGCAGTTTTAAAGTAGGCTCGTCCAGAAGCTGACCATGCTCGATGCAGCGCACACCTGCTTCCACTGCCCTTCTGACAGCCTTTGGTGTGTAAGCGTGCACCATGACATAGGTTCCCCAGTCATCTGCCGCATCCACTGCCGCTTTCATTTCATCTAAAGTATATTGTGTCACGTCAATAGGGTCATAGGCCGAGGAGGTTCCACCACCGGCCATCAGTTTGATCTGGCTTGCACCAAATCTAAGATTTTCCCTGGTTGCGGTCAGGACGTCATCCCTACCGTCTGCTATGAACGTGGCGCCCAGCTGTTCTGCCCGAGATATTTTGCCAAAAAACCGTCTGGAGCGTTCGTCCGGGGTCCGGAAATCGCCGTGTCCGCCGGTCTGGCTGATCGTAGCGCCGGAGGGCCAGATCCGCGGACCAATGATTTTTCCATTGTCAATGGCATCTTTAAGAGGAAAGATCGGTCCGCCGGCATCGCGCACGCTGGTAAAACCTCGCAACAGCATCTTTTGAGAAGACTCAGCGACACTTTTCATCATCCCGATTTCAGAAAAATCTTTTGAAGTCAGTTCAGACATTGTGAGAGCCCCAAATACCATATGGACATGCACATCAATAAGTCCGGGAATTAATGATCTTCCCTTCCCATTGATCAGCACAGTACCAGGTTCAGCAGTAATTTTTTGATCGTCGATCTTAGTGATAACCCCATCGGTGATCAAAATATTCTTAGGTTTCGTCAGGCTGGAGGTACTGTGGTCCAGGATCTTTACATTCGAAATGATCAACTTCCGACTTTGTGAATTATAGCATGCGCAATTAATAAAAATGCTTATTAAAAAAAGGCGTAATTTTATATTCATATCTTTTTTATTCAGTTTGATTAGAAATTTAAAGTTAATCTTTATTATAATAATATAACTTACAGCTTCTTAGATTCAATAGAATTACAGTTTTTATTGTATTTCTCTTTTAAACTGCAGAGACCTTTAATGGTGTACCATATAATTATTTTTATTGATTTCTGATCTCAAGATAGAATAGAGTTTTCATTGATCATATAATATTTATCAAATATTGTTGATAAATTAATAATTCTTAAGATGATTTTGTATAAATTAGAGCTGCTGATTCGGTAATTACATTTACGATAAGAATTTAGAACAGTTTTGCTTATCAATAACCATATTATCCTGCCAGCTTCAACATAGTTGACCAAATATCAATAAAATATAATTATGAAAACCCTTACAACTTTTTTAACGATCGCGATCTTTGCCGTTTCAAATCTAAATGCCCAGAAGATCGCAGACGGGTCAACCGTTGACCTTAATGGTCTTGCCGTAACCTTTAACATCAACAATAAAGAATCGGTTACAGTCGGTGGTAAAAATTTTGACCGCTACAAAGTTTCTGCAACGCTGGTCAACAATTCCGGGAAAAGCTACAACATCCGCCTGAACAGCGCGCCACAGGTCGTATCTAATATTGAACTGGTGGAACTGAACTGTATTAACGCAACAGGCGCGAAACTTACTGCGAAGAAATTAAAACTTAACCTCAAACCGCAGAACGTCAATGTGACCTACTGGGCATACACTAAGGATGGAAAATACCAAAGCTTTGTAATTCCGGTTGTAGCAGGATATTACCTGGATTCTGGTGAGAGTACTACAGATGAAGCGATCTTCATCGTTCCGCAGGGCGAAACCCCGGATGTCTCCGTAAGAAAAACCATGTAATAAAAGTCAGGCAATGAAAAGATCAATAGCAAGTCTATCACTAATGCTAATATGCACAAGTACTCTCTCTAAAGCTCAGAGCAAAGGAAATGACTGCATTATGGCGGTGACTTATTCGGAAATGGCATTCAAGGATTTTAAAAATGCTTTTAAATCTGACACAACAGATGATGTACAGACCAGTACAGAAGCAGCAGTAAAGAACGCTGTAGAGGCAGCGGCTTTTTCCAACATCTGCAACTGCCCGCTGGCAAAAAATTATGCACTCAATGCTGTCACCTTCGGGAATAAAGCACTGAAAGAGACCGATCCCAAGAAACAAAAGAAACTGATCAAGCAGGCTATGGACATGTCTCTTGATGTAATGACCACAACGCCTAACTGCAAGTAAGATGATGAAAACAACCTTTATATTTGTGCTGACAGTTTCAGCTTTTATCCTCAGCAAAGCGCAGACTTCTCAGGAACTTTTTGGAAAATGGCAACTGGTGAAATGGGTCAAGAACGGCAAGGAAAAGGATATCAATTCCTATTTCAAAACGGATCAGGTCTATCAGGTCTTCAAAGATGACCGCACTTATGAAAGTATCAACGGCGGAGACATTCATCATGGAAAATGGCATTTTTCAGACGATAATACTGAACTGACGCTCACTACCTCTCTTATCTCGATCAAATTCAGAATTGATTATTTTGACAAGGATAAAAGAATCATGACTTATAAAGATCTTGGGACATTCACCTATTTAAAAGTTAAAGAACCAGAGACAATAGAATGATAGTATGCAAAAATTGCGGGCATCAATTTGAGGGAAAATACTGCAACCGTTGCGGTCAGTCGGCCAAGACTCACAGGATCGACGGAAAATTTCTCTGGGAAGACGTTCAGCATGGTCTCCTTCACTTTGACAAAGGGATTGTCTATACACTAAAACAATTATACCTTAAACCAGGCTACGTGATCAGGGATTACATAGCCGGCAAGCGGGTACATCACTTCAGGCCCATCTCGCTTAGTATTGTACTGGCAACAACTTACGCTCTGATCTATCACCTGCTCAACATCAGTCTCATAGATCACTCCGATACAGATTCTGAAACTCTTTTCGAGCATATTCTAGAGCATTATTACTGGTTTGTATTCGTTAGCATACCATTCTTTGCAATCGGCACAAAGATCAGTTTTCGTGATGGTAGCTATAATTTTTGGGAATATTTTATTCTTGAGTCTTTTAAGACTGCCCAAAGGCTTTTTGTCCATATCCTTTTTTTGCCGATTATTTATTACTTCAATGATCTTCACATAGCCAGAATCATACTCTATGTACTGATGTTCATTGACATAATACTTATTATTTGGACCAATCTTCAGTTCTTCAAAAGATTCAAAACAAAAGAGGTAATTTGGCGTTCATTACTTAGTTACGGAATTTACACATTGCTTACTTTCATTCTGTTGACAATCTTATATTTATCTTTTAATTAGTGGAGATTATATTTATTAATAAATCGGAGTACCAAATGGCCTTTGATGAATTTATAAATATTAAATCGGCATATCACCTTGATTAAATAATTCCTGAGGTACTATCACTATCAAAATTTCAGTGAACTACATTTGCCTCTTGCAAGGTTTCCGACTTTCCTTAGCAGATTACCACCTTCTGGTTAGTCCGAATGAAGACCGTTATCAACTTCATAAAACAATACAAGCTACATTGATGGAGGTCTCAAATCTTTTTTCGGAGGTTTCGGGATCTTCCATCAAAACTCACTATATCTTACTTGGTCGAAAAGACCTTTCGTAAATATATGTACTTTTTTGAGATGCATCAAAAGATGCCTTTTTCACAATTTCTTCGGAGTATCTATTCAAGGATGATTTCTACAAATGACCGATTGTACCGACGTGATGGAAACCATGCGATCTGTTTAACAGTAAAATAATCTCTATTTCTGCAAAGCTCATTACTTTGCGTTTCCGTAAGAAGTCCGGACGTTGAAAAAGTTTCCCCAATTCCTGGAAGGAAAGAAAGGTCCCATTTGATCTTGACCGAGGCATTGTTGTAATATAAGAACACTTTCATGATTTTTCATTCGAAGTTAATACATTTAAAGCTATTGACCATAAATACTCTCGACCTGCAAAAAGATGAGAAAATTAAAATAATAGTTGCCAGTTTTAAGATCCGTTTCAAATGAGCGGTAAAATTTTAAACCGTCTCTTAACGTAAGGGAATGTCAAAAAGAAAAGATGGTATGAAGAAAACGGATATCAGTACAGATTGATTGAAAAACCAATTGAAGAAATGAATCTGATACAATCAATCAAGTATATTTTTGAAAATATTTTGAACACAGATAACTAATTAGGCCCTATACTAGGAATAGTTTCGTAAAAATGATTGGCGATAGTGTCTCGCTAACTGTGTAAGTTAAAAAGTTATTCTAAAAAATTTTTGAGTCCTTCAAAGCTCAAAAAGAATTTTCGGAAATAACTTCATTATAGGAAGTATTTACTTAAATGTTCTATTTGCTAAGTTTTATAATACCACGGTAATTAATACTCGAACAGTCTTTAATCCTCAATTACTTTTTATAAGAAAAATAATCTTATAAACTTTAATATATAATTACCTTCATTTATAATCCCGTTCTTGTTCTATCAGTAGTATTTTTTTTTAAGTAAAATTGCAATTTGCTATCTTCAACTATATTGTCAACTGAAAAAAATTGATAGTGTCATATCCAATTGTTTTTGATACAGTTTGCTACAAGGTCGGCCACGGTTTTGGACTCTGTTTTCTGAAAGATATTTTTCCTATGGGAGTTGATGGTATGAATCGATTTGTTAAGAAATTCGGATATTTCTTTGGTCGTTTTTCCTTCTACTACCAATTTTAAGATTTCCTTTTCTTTTTTTGTAAAGATCTCTTTTTCAGGGAAAATAAAATCGGATTTCCCTCTGGTGTTGATGTCTTGATATGAAGGTCCATTATCCATTGCGATGTAAGATAGTTTTGGCTTTCCGTCAGATTTCAGGAGAGAAATATCTGTATGTATTCCCAAAGAACGCAACATGTTCTTTTCATCATCATGCTGTATGATCATCATCTGATGGAGGATCCTTTTGTATTTTTTGTGTATGTCTCTGATTCGGAAGTCGTATTGAATTTTATATTTGGTGATCTTCTCAAGAGGAAGATTTCTAAAGAAAATATTAAGATTCTTTTCGAACTCAATAAAATAAGGCTGATCTTCCGGATGAATATTACTGATGAACTCTAATGCGGAAATATTACGGTCATATCCCAGAACTTTTGATATGTTTTCATTGATATACTCAAATTCGCCTCGTTTGACATCGAATATAAAATAATAAAAATCCCCGACCTGGAAGAAGCTTAACATTTTTTTATAGACATCAAGCTTAAAACCAATGTTGTCCAAAGAACCATCCTGAGCAATCTCTTGCCATACTTTTTTTACTCTATCATAAAAAAGCAATGTTTTTTGTGACATACGATTCGGACTTTGTTTTCAAAAATAATTTAATTATCTGATTTTTACAAATTAATAATTCACTAATTGTAGTGAGTGATAATAAGTTAATCTGCAATATTTTTGTAATTAAGGATTAAATAATATACCAAATAACAAGAACTCATAACCGTGAAAACTCTTATTTATTATTCTTAATTAAATAACCCTATTATGAAAATACTCAAACAATTCTGTAAACCGATAATTTTTGCCTTTTTCACAATTTTAAGTTTAGGTAATTTGAAAGCGCAAACGCACAACAAAGCTGCGGCAAATTGTATTTATCACGATGATTATGTAAAAACAGCTAGCAAAACAAAAAATGCAGTTTCCTGTGTGGATTGCTATTGTAAAATTTGTGGCGATAAAAAACAGAAAGAAAAAGAAGCGAGAAGGAAAGCGGAAGAATTGGCAAATAAGCAAAAATTGGAAGACCAAAAAAAACTTGCTGAAAACAAGAAAAAATCAGAATCCGGAAAACAAAAAGCAAAAAATAATGATGTGATTTTGGTAGCCCCAACTCATAGAGTTTCTACAAACAATGAGAAAGAAACTGAAAAAGTGGTTGAACCAAAAAAAGAAACAAAAGTGATCAGTAAGGGAACCAAAAAAAATGACAAAGCGAAAATAGAAATACTGTTGAGTGAGATAAGCAAGGTTTACGCCGACAACAAAAACTTTGAAACCAAAAGTCGTAATTTTAAATTTAGCTTTTCTGGAACTAAAATAACTATGATCAAGACCTATAATCCAGTCAATCCTATTATCGATACCTATACTTTTGATTTGTCAGATATTAAAAGTATAGTTTTCCGTGATTATTTAGACATCTATGCAGACAATACTAATATTGATCAATTGGTCAGTTCAGGAGAGCATAGAACAAGTACTCTTAGAAGTGGAGAATATATATCTGGGCCAAAAGAACGAAGTTATGATGATAGATTAGAAATTGGCAAGATTGTCGAGCTGCTAAAACAAGCAGCGGTAGAAGCTGGAGCAACATTAAACTAAATCCATAATAAAAACTTTAAAAAGTAGAATTATGAGAACAGAATTATTATTACCGCTTTTGCTTTGGGCGGTGATGGTTTGCGGGCAAGTGAAAAAAGAAAAAATTACTACCGTAAATTTATCGCAAGGTGATAGTCTTCCTACCTTGGTAAAGAAAAATCGTGGAGCATTGTTCTTTGGAGTTACCTACAATTTATTTAATGGCGGAAAATAATTGCAAGTTTATGAAGCCAATCATTACAATCCTCTTACTATTGCAATCTATTTTTGTCTTTTCTCAAACTTCAGAAATTATCAAGATTCTTAATAATGAACTGAAAAAGGAAATAAGGCTTCAGTTCAAAAACCTGAATTTCGATGGCGATACGATTAGTTTGGTAAAAGAATTTACAATTGATCCAAACAAGATTCTAAGCGTTGAAATCAGAAGGGGAAATGAAATGGGTTATTCTTTGGAAAAACAAGAAGTTCCTTTGTCAAAAATTAAAATCATAGGAAAAGACATTAACATCATTCTGGAAACTGATGAAAAAGACGTTAAAACCATAACAAAACGAACCTATAAAAATCAGGAGAAAGAAGCGTTTGAAAATAACAGCAGTATGTTTTTCACCTATCTGCATTTTCCAAATAATGAAGACGTAGGCGATGATCTGATAAAAGCATTTTCTAAAGCTGGGTATAAAATAACAAAATCTTATTGGTACGATTAAAATTGAAAAAATATGAAACAGATTTACAAACACGTACTTATCTTATCACTGTTATTTTTCTCTGCCCACGCTTTCGGACAAGACTATCTGTTTTCCGAGAAAGATGAGGTTACAGCTTTCATTAAAGAAAAGAAAAGTCAATATGCGGAAGAAAAACCCAACGACAGTACAATATTTATTACATTTCATAATTATGATGATCTTAATAATCTGCGGTCTTCAAAATATCTCACTTTCAGAAAAATAGATAATATTTTCTATTGTATAGTGGATCAATTGGTCATAGGGTATGAAAGCTCGCAATACCTTCATAATCTGGAATATCTTCACCATCAGGATTATAAAATGACCAATGATGTAAATGAATACGGCTTTAATATATACCAGAAAATCCTTAATACTGGAGAAGAATCTATCACAGTATATGCCTCCGTTTCGAAAGTGGATCGCGACAATGACAAGTCAGAAGATATTATTGTCTGTGCTTATTATTTAGATCCTGCACAATTAAAAATGAAAAAATGAAATTTTTTTTAATCTTCTTTTTTCTTGTATCATTTTTTGGAACTGCACAGAGGTCCAAAATTGACAGCTTGCTGATGACACGTGATTATTTGTCAGAAATACTAAGCACGGTCAACGCAAATGATCTCGGTAAGAACGAACAACTTCAGAAACTAAAAATCATGATCAAACAAGCATCGGCTAAAGAAAGGAAATTTAAATCAGGTCTTAAAGAGGTCATCCCAACCGAAAGTCCGGATTATAAAACTATGACAGACCGATTTCATTGGATCCTGCAATCTGTAGCTTTGTATAGATCCGATATCTCAAGCAACGAAAATGGGCTTTCTGAAAAGAGATTCCTCAATCAGAATATTCCACCATTAATTGATAAGATAAATTATCACGGTAGATTATTCGAAGAAAAGATAAATTTTAAAACCCACTAATTATGAAATTAAAAGTATTGTTGAGCTACTTGTTTTTAAGTATTTTTTGTATCTATTCGTACGGGCAGAATGCCCTAGGAAAAGATGAGGACTATTTGAGTTTTTATTTAACATCTTTGGGAGGCAAGTACCAGACTAAAGTTTTGAATAATAACGAGACCATGTTTATTCGTCACGAATATTTGATTAATTCAGATAAGGTTCGTGAAACTCAATATTATTTCCTGAAAAATGGCATCTGCGAGCAGATAGATATTATAAGTCCCTATGATGATAAAAGTTGGAAATCATATATTGATTATTTTAATGAGAATAATTACAAGACCACAGAATTTTATTATCCGGAGATCGTTGATGAAAATCAAACAGTAAAAAAATCAAATGTGTACTATAAGCCAGAAAGCAAATCGGAATTATATCCTGATAAAGTAAATGCAGCACATTACATGACCATAACAAAAGTTGAAATAAATGATCTTCCCAATATGAAGATAAGTTATTTTCAAAATACTTCGGACTTTACAAAATAATTTTAGAATAATGCAAAACCGTTTCCAGGATGAAAACAGAACGATCTCCGAATTTCGAACAGATGTTCTTATAGTTTGTCCAAAATGTGAAAAGAAAGCTTTTGCAACAGTAAATTACGAAAATAACTCAGCTCGTTTGTTTTGTGAAAATTGTGGCTACAATAAGCAGAGAACGACCGAGGTTTCTGTTTTTGGACATTTGGGAAATTGGAAACTGTCCGCTAATTCCTACTTTGATGCAGAGCTTTGGCTGAAAGCACCTTTCAAAAATGATGTTTTTTTCGCTTATAATCTTTCGCATCTGGAGTATCTTGAAAAATATATCTCTGCGAATTTGAGAGAGCACAAAGACAGGTCGCATTTTACATTGTTGGAAAAACTCCCCAGGTTTTATCATGAGGCAAAAAACCGGGAAGCACTTTTGAAATTGATTGACAATTTAAAATACAAATAGGAAAATACTATGCAATAAGCTTTCAAAGCAGGTATAAAAGCTGCCCGGCCATGACCGTACATATTCACACAGTTTTGGGAAGAGAGGACTTCAATGACCGTATTACAGATGATCACTTGTGGAATCGTAGTATTTTTACTGGCGCTGATCCTCATATGGATATCTTTAATACGTTCATCCGGAACGGGCTCGCCTGTCGACAACATTATCGTCATTCTACGGGGTGCGATTCTAAACCGTGCCGTTGTAGTCGCATCTCTCTTCCTTCCGGACATTTCAACCAGCACGGAGATCCTAATGCTGCGCAAGTGGTAGATCTATATATTCTGGATGTCAGGCTTCCTGACGGGTCGGATATTGATGAGTTTCAAACTCTAAAAATCAATGCTACTGAAGCTCCTGTCCTTATGATGAGTGCGCATGCAAAAACATTCGAAATTGATAAGAAATGTCAATCTGATGCATTTATTCCCTAACCTTTTGATCTGGATGATCCTTTTGCACCGGTTCATGGTTTCATAGTACCTGCTTAATCTTAAATACTACGATCAGTCGTCATAATAGATCGATTTTACGTCCTGCTCAGAAGAATATTCGGGCATTCAGTATTTTAACAGCTCCATGTTCTTTCATCTTTTGCAAAGCGTGAATGCATATTTCCAAACTGATTCCGGATATCTCAGCGATTTCATGAACAGTCAAATTGATTTCAAAGGAAAAAATTTCCTGATGTGTCTCTTCATATTTAAGAAACTTAAAGAGCTCGGTTATTCTGTCCGAGGGGCTTTTATTAAACTCTCTGCGATTTCTTTCCATTTGAATATACATCAGCTCGGCCATATACTTCATAATATGACTCAGCATTCCTTCCTCAGACATTATCATCGACAGAAAGTCATCTTTCGGCATCATAAGAACCCTGCAGTCTGTAATGGCAACAACATCAAAAGTAAGCGGTAATCCAGTCAATATGAGGTAATTGGCCTCACTACTACCTAAGATCTGACAGGTGATTTGATGACCTTCCTGGTCCTCCCTGACAAACTTGGCCAGACCACTCACAATCTGGAAATGATACTCCAACTCACTTCCTTTATTAAAAAGAAAGGTATTTCTGTTAAATGTCCTGAGCACGGCGCCGTGCGATCGCAGGCAGTTCTCCTCAATCATACTATTATATTTACTGTTGATGAATGTAGAGATTATTCCATCTTTATTTTATGATCTGCAGGTGAGAATTTTTTCGATGTTGTGGCTTCCAACAACCCTTTGTCTTGGAATTTCCAGTATTAATGTACTTTTGGAAGTCTCAACCATAAGGTAAATATATGGAACTCAGCACAACATCTTTATGACTGACATCATAAAGGGATATTTCACACAATTATTATTTTGTAGATAGAAAATTCTGGGTAAAAAATCATCGATTTATGATCATGAAATTTTTTTTTATACTTCTATGGAGATATCCACACAGTTTTGGGGAGAAGGGACAGCACTGAGCCTATTGCAAATGACTACAAGGGGAATCGTGGTTTTTTTGCTGGCGTTGATCCTCATCAGGATCTCAGGAAGACGTTCATTCGGTATGGGCTCACCTGTCGATAACATTATCGTTATCCTACTGGGTGCGATCCTAAGCCGTGCCGTCGTAGGTGCATCACCGTTCCTACCGGTTATTTCGACCTGCACGGCGATCGTAGTGTTGCACAGGTTTCTGAGTTGGTACAAGATGAAAAGCAACTATTTCAACAGGCTTGTAGAAGGGAAAAGGATAATCATCTTCGAAAATGACCGCTTTATAGAGAAAAACCTACAACGGGCGCTGCTTCGCAAGGAAGATGTTATGCAGGAATTGAGAAAGTCTACCCATACCGATGATCTCAGGAACATCAAACGGATATTCATTGAACGAAGCGGTGAGATCAGTTTCGTTAAAAAAGCTTCTAATGACAACAAAACGACCTGATCCTCATCCTTGAAACATAAGTTTCTTCGATAAGCAAAGTTTTCACCTTTTTATTAAAGCACCAATCGTACACCGCCAAGTTCATCTACCCTATAACTAAAGCGCTCTCCAGGGCTACTGATGAACATAAAGTTTTTGGGGATATTCCACTTCCGGCTTAGATCCTCCACGAGTTCGGGCGTAAATTTTCCCACAAGGGTAATATATTCCATGTCGACATCGGGATAAGCCCTGTCCAGCGTGTCAAAATCTGCCATGAATTTAGGATCGGGCTGCTGCTCGCAATCCAGTACAGTTACGATCTTGATCCTGTTGGTCACCTCATTCTCATGCAGGTACATCATTACCTTGTTCAAGGTTGCTATGTCATCGCCCTTTGAGAAGAACACGAAATTCTGCTCGTACAACTTCCTGAGTTTTTTGTTGAGAAAGCGTTGTCTTGTTACCGTATACTTTTTATAACCCCTTGACACTGATTCCAGCATATTGACCACAAAATGCATGATATCTTTTCTCATCAGCATTCCCAGAATGACAAGAACCGAAGGAATAAAGTACTGTAGGAAAGTGACAAGATACTGAGGCTTGCTCTTGATATTGCCGTACAAGGCAATGATGATGGCAAATAAAGCGATAACAACTGCACCGGGTCTGGCACTTTCCGGACGCGGAAGACGCGAACGTCTGAGCTTAAGGAGAATATTGCCCAAAGCAAATGAGGCCATTACCGTAAGGAATGAAAGTGCATATACCGCTGCCAAGGGACCCAATTGGCCACGGGTCACCAGTAACACAGAGCAGCACAAAAGAAAGAACAGGATCAGGATCCGATACGTACTTCCCTTTTTATTTTCTTTCAGAAAGTAGTTGGGCAATATGCGGTCGAGGGTCATTCTCTTGATCAGTCCGTTCACTCCAACAAAGGAAGTAAGCACTGCACCACTGAGAACAGATACCGCGTTGATCGAGATGATCGTGGCAAGCCATTTACCACCGGTCAGCGTTCCGACGTAGCTCAAAAACGAGTTCTGATGGGATTGCACCTCCGACACAGGGATGATACAGATTGCCAGGAAGGCAATTAGTGGATTAAGGATCGAAACGGCGATCCACATATTTCTCAACGTTTTTGCAAAGACGCCCCTCTTCTGTTCCTCGACAAAGTTAGAAGAGCTTTCAAATCCCGATATCCCCAACATTGCCGCCGAAAATCCGAAAAAGATGGCCGTCATGATGCTGCCGTTCCTTACGGGCAGATGGAAATTCTCCGCTAATATCGTGAAGCCGTTGTTGATGACAAAATAAGCACATGACCCGATCAGCAGCGCCATGGTGGTGAGATGAAAGATAAAAATTATCAGCGCCACGACCGCACTCTCCGAAATACCGAGGATCGTAAGTCCCAGGAATATCAGTAATAGTACGAAGGTAGCGATATTAACATTGAAATATGGAAGGATGTGATGAAGATAGTGCATGGCCTCACTGGAGGAGATCACAGCCGTAGCCATATACGAGAGAATGGTCAGGCACGCTGCTACGGAAGCATTACTTTTTGAGGTTGTGTTCAGTAATACATTATATGCGCCACCATTAAGAGGCAAAGCTCCCACAACTTCTCCATAGATCTTTCTGAAAAGATACAATACTGCCGCAACCAGCAAAAGGGCTATCCAGGCATATTGGCCTGCCGCAACGATGGCCAGTGCAGAAACATACAAACAGGATGAAGTAATATCGTTCCCGCAGATCGCGGTAGCATACCATTCGCCAAGTTTTTTTGTAGACATTACACTTGATTTATTGTTTTGTGCCTGTAATATTATAAATTAATTTACTGACAGAGCTATTTTTTGTTTTAAAATTTTTACTTAAATTTTATATGGCAATGTTCTAAAAATCAAATTTTTCTCTGCAGCATTTCTTGGGCAGATTACCATCAGAACAGGATTATACCTGATGATAATCTTGGGCATCACATGCAAAAACCGTAAATTTACGGGACTTAAAATTAAACTATGAGCAGCAGTTACAATCAGAAACCGATCGATAAGATCGTGCAGCCTATGCAACGTTTCATCCAGCAGGAAAAGTCGGGAGGTCTGCTCTTGGGAATCAGCGTGATAATAGCCCTTTTATTGGCTAACACTCCCCTTTCTCACGGTTACCATGAGGTCCTTCAGCAATCATTTGGTTTCAGGTGGAACGATAATACCTATTTTGACTTTACCATCCACCATTGGATCAACGACGGACTGATGTCCATATTTTTTTTCGTGGTCGGTCTTGAACTGAAAAGGGAGATCATCGGAGGCGAACTGTCTAATGTCCGAAAGGCTATTTTACCGATTGTGGCCGCTATCGGTGGCATGGTTATGCCAGCCGTTATCTATCTGCTGTTCAACCCTTCCGGTGAACCTCACAAGGGATGGGGAATTCCGATGGCCACCGACATTGCTTTTGCATTAGGGGTTCTTTTCCTTTTGGGAAAGAAGATCCCGCTGTCACTGAAAGTATTTTTAACCGCTCTGGCAATCGTTGATGACCTTGGTGCGGTGCTTGTCATTGCTTTCTTCTATACCGCCGAGATCCATATGGCCTATCTCTTGGTCGGGCTTTTTATTTTAGGCTTAATGTATCTTGGAAACAAGTTGGGTATAAGATCGATCATTTTCTATGCGGTCCTGGGAATTGGCGGGGTATGGACCTGCTTCCTGGTATCCGGCGTACACGCAACGATCGCTGCCGTACTTGCTGCGTTCACCATCCCTGCCGATGTGAAGATCAGGGAGAATGTCTTTATCACAAAGATCAATACCTACCTTGAAAGATTCAAAAATATTGACCCGGACGAAAGTACACCCACCCTAACAAATGAGCAGCTCCACGTTCTGGAAAAGATCAATGACACCACCCTTGCAGCAACTCCTCCCTTGCAAAGGCTGGAGCACGCCTTACATCCTGCCGTATCTTTTATTATCATCCCCATATTTGCAATTGCCAATGCGGGCGTTTCCCTCGACATCGACATGGAAAGTCTTTTCAAAAATAATATTGCATCAGGTACCGCCCTGGGTCTCTTACTTGGAAAAGTGATCGGAATAGTCGGGTTCAGCATTCTTTTCATAAAGCTCAAGATCGCAAAGGTTCCTGTAGGAATGAACCTGAAAAATCTCTTCGGACTGGGATTCCTGGCCTCCATAGGATTTACAATGTCGCTATTCGTCACTTCTCTGGCCTTCAGCCACGAGGAATATCAGACACAGGCTAAGATCGGTATATTCGCGGCATCACTTATCGGCGGAATCATAGGCTACCTGATCTTGAATAGAGGAAACAAGGAATAATCACATCAATGCAGGTCAACATCTGACTTAGTTACTGAAGGCATATTATTTGTTTATCGTGGGACACTAAATGAAAATTAATGGAAGGAAAAAAATTATTTAATTACGAAGAGGATCAAATGAGTCCCAAAAAAGAAATAAGTGACGACAACAGCGGCAATACTTTATTAAAAATATTACAAATCATTTTAGGGATTATAATGGGAGCATTTCATATATGAAGTTTCTCAAGAAAATTTCATTATGGTATTATTTAGGCTTATTGGTATGGATCACCATAATAATTCTGAGAAAATGCGGAATAATTATCCCGCTGGTTAATGATTATTTGACAGACCTCTACACCATCCCGATGTACTGCTACACTATAGAATTTTTGATGAATGTGATCTTTAATTATCGCTGGAAGCCCGATCTGAAGTTTGTAATGACCTCGCTAATTTACATCACCCTTATTTTTGAAATTATAGGTCCCAGACTTTCTGTCAAATTTACAGCGGATCCGATCGATTTTATTTGCTATCTTGTGGGAGCTTTGATATATCTCGCTTATAATAATTACAGGTCGGTTAATCATTGATCTTACATTTATTGATGATTGCCCAATTTAATATAAAACAGAACTATTGCTTACATGATCAATAATATTTTCAATTTCATCAACCTTCACAATGGTGAGGAGAGAAAGGACAAGGTTTTGGAGAATGTTATCGCCAACATATCTTTCCGAGGTTCTAATCTATGGATCCTGGCCTGTGCCATCATTATTGCTTCCATCGGTCTCAATGTCAATTCAACTGCGGTTATCATCGGTGCCATGCTGATCTCACCACTGATGGGCCCTATCGTCGGTGCGGGATTCGCGTTGGGCACCTATAATTTTTCACTGCTGAAAAAATCCTTTAAAAATCTTCTCATCGCCACATTCGTAAGCCTTGCAGTTTCTGCGATCTATTTTTATGTGAGTCCATTTAAGGATGTCCAGTCCGAACTTTTGGCCAGGACAGCCCCCAATATTTACGATGTGCTCATAGCATTTTTCGGAGGATTGGTCGGGGTGATCGCCATCACGAGGGTGGAAAAAGGAAATCCTATCCCCGGAGTGGCTATAGCAACGGCTCTGATGCCTCCCCTCTGCACGGCAGGATTCGGATTGGCCACATTCAATTTTTCATACTTTTTCGGGGCGTTCTACCTCTATACCATCAACTGTTTCTTTATATGCATCGCTACCTTCTTTGTGGTCAAATTCCTTCAATATCCCTCCTCGATCATAGACAATAAATATGAAAAAAGAATACGCTACGGAATCTCCATATTGATCATCGTTATGATCGTGCCGAGCTTTTATTTGGCCTATAATCTATTCAACGAGAAGAAATTTACCAAAACTGCGGAACAATTTGTACAGAAGGAATTTGAGAACAACGGCTACACGGTGATCTACAAAAAGATCAACTACAATGCTAGCCCAAGAACCATTGACCTGGCTTTCCTTAATAAGAAGTTCACGGATAAGGAGATCAGCTCGTTCAATAAAATGCTGAACGACAACGGCCTTGATAATACTAAATTGAATATTCGCCAAAATGAGACTGATATAAAATCAGAGATACTGAATGAGATCAATAAATTTGACAGCAATATCTCTGAAAAGGACATTGCCATCTCCAAGCTGAGACAGCAACTTGACAGTTATAGGGTTACCGACTCCACACTGTCGCAGGAGATCCGTATTCTTTATCCAAAGATCGGGCAGATCTCCTATGGTAAAATTGAGCAATATGCGCAGACCGACAGCGCCAGGCTTCAATTTACCCTACTTTACTCCGGGGGAGATATAGACAGCGACCAGCTTTTAAGATGGCTGCAGAAGAGGATCCAGGAAAAGAATATCCGGATCATCAGGACCGATGAGTGATTGACATCATATGGATCTAATCCGAAAATCTTTAGAGCCAGCTAGATTATGAACGAGTTAATGCGTCAAGTTTATGATGCGTCCTGCACGGCCTTCTCAAGTTGATCAAGAGTGCTGCTTCCGTCATCTTTTGAACCTTCGATAATGCTCATTTCACCGTTGGGTTCTATCACGACGGCCAACACTTTACTGATATCGGCCAGTCCACGTTGCCTTATGGCAGAGACGATCTCGTCCTTGCTGACCATTTCCTTCTCCATGTTATCATGCAGATATAATCCTTGGTAGAACAGTAATTTCGGTGATGCATTCAGAAGTCTATCCATTGCATGCGACCTTCTTGATAGTTTTGCGAAAAGCAGCTGCATCGCAATGATGATAAAGAGGACAACGGTACCTTCCGCTAGATTGACCTGCCCAAGCATCATATAGGCAAGCACTGAACCAAGTGTTACGGTGACCACAAAATCGAACGCATTGAATTTGGCCAGCGTTCTCTTACCTGATATCCTTATAAAGACAAACAGTGTTACAAATGAAATGATCGTCAGCAGTGCGACTTCCAAAGTCTTACTCCAGCTTTCAAAAATAATATCCGTCATAGCAGAGATTTTAAAGTTATCAACAGACAAATGCAAAAATCTTTCCTCATTCGGATCTTGAATCTTGATGAGTGCGTCAGATCCATCTCTATCTTTTAATTCCTATTTGAATCGATGGTTCGAATCACTGCTGACAAACATGGTATTGCTTTCTTCAGAAACGATCTCGACGAAACGTTCAAAATGTTTGAGTACATCCGAGATCAGTTCATTTTTTGTAAATAACTTGACATCGTAACCTTCCCTGCCGTCACCAAAATAAGACCTGGGATAAAATACAAGTTCCTCCTGAGGATCGGGAAGATTCTCCTCGCTGAGAATATGTTCCGAGATCTTTTTCGATTCGCTCCTCACACCGTAGATAAAATTATTGATCATATCATAACGGATCTCTATTTCGATCTGTTTCGGAACGCTCTGCGAATTGATCCTGGCATCGATACCATTTAATGAAAACTCTTCCGTGAGCTCTTCGAATGCAGACCTTACAGTTGAGCTGATGTAATCTTCCGTGGATTTCTCATCATTGAATGACACGATCTGCTTTAAACGTTCCTTCCAGTGTTCCCCTGACCACGGCACGGTCGTCGAAGAGAACTCCTTATCATAATAACCTCTGTCGATCACCAGTGCTTTTGTAAGGCTTACTATGAAAAGGACCATGATGATTGAAAAAGGCAGTGCGGTGATAAGCGTCATACTTTGAAGGGCCTGCAGGCCTCCCGCATTGAGAAGCATTAGGGCAAGAATGGCCAAAAGCACTCCCCAGCCAATGGTCTGCCATTTCGGTGATATCCGAGCATTCTTCGTAGCAATACTGTTCATTACGAAAATGCCGCTGTCAGCTGAAGTCACAAAGAAAATAATAATGATGCCGATAACAAGGAAACTGATCAGCTCGGTAAAGGGCAGATATGTGAGAAACTGGAACATCAGACTATCAGGATCGTTCGCCATCCTGCTCAAATAACCGTCGGCAATATTCATATCAAACCAGATCGCGCTGTTACCGAACACCGACATCCAGATAAAATTGAAAAGTGTCGGAAGTATCAGTACTGCTGCGATAAACTCCCTGATCGTCCTTCCCTTGGATATCCGCGCAATAAATAGCCCGACATAAGGCGACCACGAGATCCACCACGCCCAATATAGGATTGTCCAGTCATAGAACCAGCTTTGGGTATTTTCTTCATACACGTGAGTATTGAAGGTAAGACTGAAAAAACTGTTGATATAGGTTCCTATTCCCTCAGTGAAGCTCCCGATCAGGTAAACTGTAGGGCCAACGAACAGTACAAATAGGAGAAGCACCACTACAGCGATGATATTGATGTTACTTAAGATCCTTACCCCTTTGTCCAGGCCAGATACGGCGGAGAAAATGGCCAGGGAAACAAGAACAGCTACAATGATGACCTGATAGGGAAAACTGTTTTCCGGCAAAACACCTAATGTCACAAGGCCAGAGTTAATTTGTACGACCCCAAAACCCAAGGTAGTTGTGATACCGAAAAAAGTACTGCAAAGTGCGAAAACATCAATGATATTCCCCCACTTTCCCTTGATCCTGTCTTTTAGCAAAGGATAGAAACAGCTTCTCAGCGATAAAGGTAATCTATACCGGTATGAAAAATAAGCCAATGCCAGTCCCACTACCCCGTAAATGGCCCATGCATGGATTCCCCAATGGAAGAAAGTATATAGCTGTGCATTTTGCGCTCTTTGAACAGGTGTTCTGGAAGAAAAGATCTCGTTGGAATAATGCTGCATGGGTTCGGCCACACTAAAATACATCAGCCCGATCCCCATTCCCGCGGCAAAAAGCATTGACATCCACGAAAAGAAACTGTAATTGGGCTTACTATCATTCCTGCCAAGACGGATATCTCCATATTTACTGGCCATAATGTAGACGAGAAATATCACAAATAGGGTCACCGACCAGACATATACCCAGTTGAGATTAACGAAGATAAAATTTTTAACAATGTTCAATAGATCCTCTGTTAAACCGGGATATAAGGCGGACACCATGCAAACTCCGACGATAAAGATCAGACTTGGGATGGTGATTCCTTTCTTAAGGGTAGTTCTTATTTTGTTCATAATCAAAATTTGGGTACTTTAAAATTACCAAAAAAATTTCGGCGAGCTAATGCAAAAAACTATCCATTATAAACGAAAAATGAAGTTGAGTCCTATACTGAAATATTTTTGAATAAATAGGTCAGCGTGAAAGGTACAGGTCAAACAATAGCCAGCCAGATCCTTTTTATAAATTGCGCAGTGCGGTGGAGAAATCCATGTTTGTTTCAGAAATAATGTACGAGTAATCCTTTCATACAAACATCCGTCCTCATTCTTAAGCCTGATATCAATTCTATTTCCCTAGATGATCGGATTGTGAAATATCCGTCGATTTATTTAAAAAAAGAAATGATCTCACTTTTGAGACAGTTTCCTATGACTGTCCAAGTTCAATTTATGTCAGCTTTGCTTTACAAAAGATCTCTACTTAAATGGCAATACCTGTTTATTATTCTTTTCAGGCGCACCGAAATAGCTTGGGTATCGGTTATCAGGGTTAATGATAATACGCTCCAGCACTATTTCCGGATCTATCATAGAAATTTTCAAGGTATGCATACCCGCTGTTTTCACATCAAATACTGCATCCAGCCAACGCTGATTATCAAAAACTTCTGTACGTCGCGGTTTTCCACGAGAAATCAAAGCATAGTTCGGTCCGGGGTCAGGAAGAGGTTTCAATACTTTTGAGCGGCTAAGATTTTCAGGTGTATATTCTTTAAATTCGTCATGATACCCTTTTCTGGCATCAATAATAATTGGGGCGGCATTGTCAATAGAAACTGCTATTCTTAACCCTCGCCTCGGGTTAACATCCTGGGTTGGCAGAATTCCGAGCAATATTTTTGCCGGGCCTGCTTCCGGAAGAAAAATTTTGTATTCCAGTCGAGGAGCTTTTTCAGGAGGAGAAGTTGGCGCTGTTGTAGGATAGATTCCCATACAGGCTTCCGCTCTTCCCAATCCAGTCAACATCATCCATTTGGCTTGTTCCCCTTCTATATTGGCACTGAATTTATTTGCGGGAATAGAAAATTCACCGGAATATCCTCCATAATAATCAGATGTGCTGTTAGGTGCTGCTTTCTTTAATGTATTTACAATGACTGGCACCTTTATATTATCCTGGCTGATTTCAATGATAGCTTTCCCATTACCTTCCGGGGCTTTTTTCCAGTCTATATCTACAAAAATACGCTGTTCAATCGCTGTACTTCCTTTATTGGCACTTAATCTGATCCAAGGCTGGTCTGCTTTGGCTGTAAATTTTACCAAGCCTTTTCCACGATTAAAAATATCAATATAATAACGCTGCTTGTCTAGTGCATCAAACTGTGGAAGTTCGGCTTTTTCTTCTGTGCCGGGCCATGCATTGGTATTACCTTCAACCGCTACCCCCAATGATGGCAAGGCTAAAGGGTTAACTTCATCGAGCGGTGGTAAACTGTTCTCTTTCGGCATTGACCATTTTTGATACCCCAAATGTATGTCACTCATCATGTTTTTCCACTTACCGCCAGTGAGAGAATCGTTGTAGCGGGCACTAAGTTTTTTATCCAGTTCGAAAAGTTCTCCTGCACGATCGGCATACCTGTTAGCGCTTACCCGCCCCTGTTTAGCATATAAATTATTACGTCCGGCTGACAGATAAATCTCTGCAACACCTGCAGATGCTTTAACCGGATAAAGAACCAACTGATAATAGGCATCCAAAGCTTGCTTAGGCATTTTCTTTTCCAAAGCTTCTGCTTTTGCAGTAAGATCCTGCCAGCGCTTCTGTACCCGTTCGGCTTCATGGTAATTGACAAAACTGAAAATATTCGGATCCTGTACTTCAGGCTTTCTCATCAAATTATACTTTGAATATTTTGATACAAGATCTGCAATTTCTGAAGCATGCTCTTTTCCGAAAATTCCAGTCGCCCAATCGCTCATGTAATCAGAAGTTTGATTAGCGGAGATGGCATCGGGATTCCAGGCATAGCGCATTATAAAATCGATTGGCATTTCCTTCGGTTTCAAGTCACCTACATTAACGATCCAGATACGATCAATACCGCTTTTATACGCCAGACTGAACTGCTCACGCAATTTTGGTACGGTGGTCGTATTGATCCACCGGTCATTCCATGGGCCACCATTCATATCAATATGATAATACAGTCCCATACCACCCTTTCGTTTTAATTCATTTTCAGGTGCAGTACGTCTTATATAGCCCCAATTGTTGTCGCAAAAAAGTAATGTGACATCATCAGGAACGTTCATTCCGGCATCATAGTAACGCTGAACTTCCGTAAAAATAGCCCAAAGCTGAGGAACTTCGGCAGGGTCTTTACCATATACTTCCCTGATGATCTCCCGCTGGTCTTTTATGACTTTCTTTAAGGTTTCAATATTTTCGGCATCATCCCCTTTTCCCATTGCTACATCGCCGTCACCCCGCATACTCATCGTAATGAGATTATCATAATTTTTATTTCTTTCCAAACCTTCTGTCCAGAAATTCTTCAGATTTTCTGCATTGGTAACATAATCCAAGCTCCGATCTTATCTTTACGATTGGTATATTCTTTCTGCGATCGCATCATAGGTTCGTGGTGCGATGTTCCCATTATGATTCCATACTCATCGGCAAGCACTGGACTCATCGGGTCATCTTCGTTGAAAGCATTTCCCCACATCGCAGGCCATAAATAATTGGCTTTTAAACGGAGCAGCAATTCAAAAATATGAGTATATACCTTGGAATTTATTCCGCCAAAATGTTCCTTGGACCAGCCTGAAAAGGAAGGACTTTCATCGTTGATGAAAATACCCCTGTACTTTACTTTCGGTGAATCCTGTAAATACCGACCTGGTTTAACATAGAGATTCTTACTTTTTTTTACAGGTGTGTCAGCCCAGTAATACCACGGAGAAACTCCAATCTTTTCGGAGACATCATAAATACCATATATTGTTCCACGCTTATCACTGCCTGCAATGATAAGATTGTCTCCTGCAGTCTGGATCACGAAAGACTCCCATTTATTTTTTAGAGCATCTACGTTCAGTTTTCCACTGGCTACCAGCTGATCGATCAGTTTACTTTTACCAACAGTCCCCACAATGATTGCCCCGGACAAAAGTTTTGTATCTGTTATTACTGGTGAAGCTACATCTGTCACTTTATGGATATCATTGCCCAAATCGTTGGCTGCGCGTATTACCCCTTTCCAGTCGTCTGGATCTACAATTATCTTTGCCGAACTCCCTTTTTTTGCAATCTGAAAAGTGCCTTTTTCAGCCGTATGCTGTATATAATCCGGTAGTAGACTTAATGTATTACGGACGGATTGTGCATCGGTTGAAAAGCCGATAAATAGTAAAGCGAGAAAAGCTATTTGTTTAAGCATAAATTAATAATTGGGGATTTTATACTGTCATTTCAGATGCAGCATATCAGATTAAGTGATAAATATATACAATTAAATGTAATTTTTACAATTAATAAATAATATAGTAACATATAAGAATTTGCGGAAAAATAAAATTGGTATTAAAGCTTAGTATCTAATCATACAAATGTTGAATTTTAAAATCAAGATAAGTATTTACTACAAAACTATTGAGTGGATATATATCATAATTTACACTTCAACCATACCGCAAACCCTTATTACAATTGATAATTTTACTTTTTTTTTACAGTAAAATAACTTAGTTTTAGCCCAGATGCGCAAAATAGAATTAGGAAAATAATATGATTTTGCATTAATTTTTCTCTGGAAAGTAGGTAAGAATCAAATTAAATTTCTAAACAATTCAGATGCTCAGCGCTTAGTATCTTTTAATATGAAAAATCAGTTTACAATATTTCTATTGCTCTTATCTATTAATTTCTTTGCGATGGATCATAAGAATATAGTTTCCAGCGAATTAAAAGCAGGTAACTTCCCATTGATAGAAAATCGTTTTCCCGGGAAGATACTCATCGATGAAAATGATGATTCTGCGGTGAAAATCGCCGTAAGCAACCTTCAGAAAGATTTTGAGAGAGTATCAGGGCGACAAGCTGAAATGATGCTATACCCTCAGTCCAAAAGATTGATAATTATTGGTAGCATTGGCAGTAAGTATATCAAAGCGCTCATCAAAAACGGAAAAATCGACGAAAAAGACCTTAAAGGCAAAAACGAAAAATATATAATGACGGTCGTTGATAATCCTCTGTCCGGTGTAGATGAAGCGTTAGTAATCGTAGGAAGTGACAGACGTGGAACAGTATACGGAACTTATGAACTTTCGGAACAGATCGGGGTTTCGCCGTGGTATGACTGGGCTGATGTTCCCATTAAAAAACAACAAAATTTATCTATTAAACCAGGAAAATATACAGCCGGAGAACCAGAGGTAAAATACAGAGGCATTTTTCTGAATGACGAAGCGCCTTGCCTGACAACCTGGGTACTTAATACGTACGGCACAAATTACGGCGAACACCGGTTTTACGCAAGAGTTTTTGAATTGTTGCTCCGTTTACGCGCCAATTATTTATGGCCTGCCATGTGGAGCTGGAGTTTTTATGCCGATGATAACAAAAACAGTGAAACAGCAAACCAAATGGGCATCATTATGGGTACCTCACACCACGAGCCTATGGCGAGAAACCATCAGGAGTGGGTACGAAAAAGAAAGGAATACGGAGAATGGGATTACAGAAGCAATCAGAAAAATATTGACCAATTTTTTAAGGAAGGCATTCAGAGAGCTGCCAAAACAGAAGATCTGATCACCATCGGTATGCGCGGTGACGGCGACACGCCAATGGGCGGAAAAGAAGGAGAAGATCATAAAACAGTTCCAAATGATGAAGAAAACATCAAGTTATTGGAAAAAATAATTCAGAATCAAAGGAAAATCATAAAAGACGTCACAGGAAAACCCGCAAATAAAACTCCTCAAATGTGGGCATTGTACAAAGAGGTTCAAAAATACTATGACAAAGGACTGAACCCACCGGATGATGTTATTATACTTTTGAGTGATGACAACTGGGGAAATCTCCGACGCCTTCCGAGGGGAAAAGAAAAGAAGCATCCGGGAGGATGGGGATTGTATTATCACGTAGATTATGTGGGCGCACCGCGAAATTCGAAAACCATCAATGTAAGCCCTATACAGAATATCTGGGAGCAGACACAGCTGGCCTACGATTATGGTGTTGATAAAATATGGATTGTGAACGTAGGCGATCTGAAACCTATGGAATATCCTATTTCACTGTTTCTTAATATGGCATGGAATCCAAAAAAATACACGAATGAAAATCTTCTGCAGCATACAAAAGACTTCTGCGCACAGCAATTTGGAGACGATCAGGCAGATGAAGCAGCACGTATTTTAAACTTATACAGCAAATATAACGGGCGTGTAACTCCGGAAATGCTGGATGCCGAAACTTATAATCTTGAAAGTGGTGAGTGGAAACAGGTTTCAGATGAATATTTTAAACTGGAAGCCGAAGCCTTACGCCAATATGTGAGCCTAAGTCCTGAATATAAAGATGCCTACAAACAATTAATCCTTTATCCGGTGCAAATGATGGCTAACCTTTACGAAATGTATTATGCACAGGCAATGAACCACAGACTGTATAAAGAGAATAATCCGGAAGCCAATTTTTGGGCAGATAAAGTAGAAAGCAGCTTTAAAAGAGATTCCGATCTGAGCTACGATTACAATCACGTTATGGCTGGTGGAAAATGGAACGGAATGATGATTCAGAAAAAGATAGGATATACTTCCTGGAATGATAATTTCCCAAAAGATACTTTACCGAAAATTTACCGTATTGATTCAGATAATAAATCAGGAGGCTACGTTTTTACCGCAAAAAACAATGTGGTTGTGATGGAGGCCGAGCATTATTTTGAATCTAAAAATTCCTCCGCTGCCAGTTGGATGACTATTCCGTATATGGGAAGAACATTGAGCGGTGTAGCTTTGATGCCTTATAACAAAGAAGTGACCAATGCTTCCCTATCTTATAAGATGAGCATTCCAAAGGATATTGATAAAGTTAAAGTTCACATTGTTGTAAAGTCCACATTGGCATTTCATGATCCGAAAGGACATCATTATAGTGTAGGATTTGCAGGAAAAGAGGAAAAAATCATCAATTTTAATCAAAACCTGAACGAAGATCAAGCCAACATCTACTCCGTGTTCTACCCTACCGTTGCAAGACGGATAGTTGAAAATGAAACTGAACTGCAACTACCAAAAACAGCGGATGGCCAACAAACCCTAATTATAAAACCTCTGGATCCGGGAATTGTCTTTGAAAAAATTATCGTTGATTTTGGAGGATATGAGAAAACATATCTTTTTATGGATGAATCGCCCTTTGTAAGGACTAATAATATATCTGTATTACAGAAGAAATAATAGCATCATCTCTTTTTTACGTGTTTTTATATTTGTATAATTCCGCAATACATTCGTTAAAAAATCCAACACACCGAGACAAGAGTTTACTAAATTCTACATAAATATAGATCAATGAAGATAATTTGACAGTTATAGTCGATAGAAATTTTATTTTTACATAGCAGGCAATACCTCAAACGTTTTCTAAAACCTTCAAACCACTATCAATATTAATTAGTACATGATATTGGTAGAGCCATGTCAAGTTCCAAAGGCAAGAATAATTTACATTTGCACATATATTATACATTTCAACTTAAATTTACCAACCTACTCATACAATTTGATTTTTATATCCCTATTCTAATCTTTTCTAACACATTTAATATTTTAAAGTAATAGCATTTACTATTATTCGGTGCATCTTGATTCAAAGCTATTGATTTACAAATTTTTATGCTGCAATTTTGCGAGAAAATTATAAATAAATTAATTACAGCTACACCATGATAGTAAACATAATCACCAAAGAAGACCTTCAAGAATTCAAAGACGAACTACTAAAGGATATTAAAAATTTGTTCAATGTTAAGATTTCTGAGCAAAAACTGTGGTTGCGGTCCTCCGAAGTTAAAGAACTCCTAAATATTTCTTCTGGAACATTGCAAAATCTGCGCAATGAGGGAACTATAACATACACTCGTATAGGAGGAACATTATACTATAATTACAAAGATATTGAAAAAATGCTATATGGCAATAAATAATTAAAATTAGAAATGAACTACATAAAACATCTCACCGGTTTCTATGAAAAGGTAGCTTGTGATTCTACACTTAAGCCCACACATATAAGTATTTATCTAGCATTATTCCAGTTCTGGAATTTCAATCGGTTCCGAAATCCTATTAATATTTCTCGGGAAGAAGTGATGCGGATTAGTAAAATCCATTCAAAAGCAACCTACCATAAATGCCTTAAGAACCTGCACGCATCTGGTTATATTGATTATCAACCATCATACAATCCTTTTGTAGGAAGCCAAGTTACAATGTTGGATTTATCATTAGACTTACGGAAATTGAAACGCACGATTTTGTAATTATTTTTTTATCATATCTATTTAAACCTACGGTAAAACTTTCAAAAGCTAATCAATGATTATTAATTTTTGAGCTGAAAAGTTCAATCGAAAAAAAGCAGCTCTCCAAATTAAAGCCAATTCTAAAACCGGTACAATTTTTAGCCTTTTTACTTGCAAATCTGACCATATTTTTTTAGTTTTACTACGTAAAATTTAAATTAGGATTTTACCACTTTTTTGCCAATGTCCTATTTAAGGCCATTCACAGAGATGCAACAGCGTAAATCTTATCCATAAAGCGATGAGAAATGGGTACAAAATCCCTCTCTCTCCGCTCTATATTACCAAATTATATATTCTCAAAAAACAATTCTCTCCTTCCGGTTTTATTGATAATGTTGAAATAAATTGTATTTCAGAACAGAAGATTATTGATGCGAGCACCGAGTCTACAACATACCTTAAAAAAGAATATATAAAAAAGACATTACATTTTTATAAATTTCAGGTAATCACGTGATGTTTAATTAAATCAAATTCTTCTCCTAAAATAAGGTTAAAAAGTAACACTTGTAGTTAAAAATTTGACATATTCCATATAATGTAAGTAACTATCTGTCTTATCAACTAAAATTATTTTAAAAAACACGTTTATTTCTAATCAAAATAAACTTTACATTCATAATATGTTAAACTTCTCTCCGTTGAATCAAACACTCTCACGTTCCATAAGATAAGACAAAGCTTCTTTTACGGTTTCTTCGGGATTTTTTGGATTAAAGCCCAACTCGTTTCGAGATTTTGAAATATCAAAATTCTGTTGTAATCCTGAAAACATTGCAATGTCTTTTGTCGTTAATACAGGAGGTTTTCCACTTATTTTGGCTGAAAATTCCATAATCCCAGCAATAGCATATAGCACAAATTTGGGAACAGAACCGGGTACTTTGATCTTCAGTTCCGGATAAAGTTTTTGAGCCAGTTTGGTAGTATCGGTAATGGTCATACATTTTTCGTTGGCCAAGATATAACGTTCACTGGAACGCCCTTTTTGCGCTGCAAGATAACACCCTTCGGCGACGTCTTTTACATCCACCCAATTCAGCGTTATTTTGGTATCCATCGGAATTTGTTTGTTTAAAATTAGCCTCAAAACACCATAAGAGACATTCAAAGGAAGAAAAGCTTCGCTGCCTATCATTGCTCCCGGCATTACAGATACGAGTTCAATCCCTAATTCTTTGGCAAGCTGAAAAGCCAGTTTTTCACCATCATTTTTGGAATTATAGTACATATCTCTGCGGTCAGGATTATATCCATTACTCTCTTTTGTAGGAAGATTAGTGTAATCTAAAGCTGCAATGGAACTCACATACACGATTCTTTTTACACCAGCTTCGGCGGCAGCTTCAATCGTATTACGGGTTCCGTTCATATTTACGTCGTAGATTTCTTTTTTAGGATCTTTAGCCCATAATTTAAATGAAGCTCCTACGGCATAAAATGTGTGAACACCCTGAAGAGCCTTGATAAATGAAGCTTTATCGGTAATATCAGCCTGAACTACTTCACAATCCAAATCCTTGAAACAGTCTTTATTTTTGATGTTGCGAACGGATGCGCGAACCTGAAATCCTTTTTTAATTAATAATCTTACCAGATTGTTGCCTAAATGTCCGTTCGCACCAGATACCAATACTAAGTTTTCGTTTGTCATATCTTTTGATTTTAAATGATGATGCAAAGTTCAACCTTGCTCATTCAAAACCACTTCACAAATGTTACTTAATAATCTGTTTTCGGATACGGCTTAAACTTTTAGGATTCATCCCAAGAAAAGAAGCAATATACTGCATAGGAACATTTTGCAGCAGTTCGGATTTTTCTGTTATCAGCTTTAAATAACGTTGTTCGGCTGTAAGTGTTGCCAGTTCCTTCGCACGTTTTTCATTGTAGGATAACGATTGCTGGAATACTAAAAAACTGAAATCTTTAAACGCAGAACTTTCCTGAATAAGCAAATCGAGATCAGCCTTTGAAATGCGTAAAAGCTCACATCCTGTAATACATTCCAGATTTTCATCAGATTTAGTCTGATTCGCAAAGTTGGTGTAAGAGGTAATAAAGCCGGGAGGACAATTGATGTGTGTGGTCACTTCGTCCCCTTTATCATTGTAATGGAACAGCCGGACAAACCCGGAAACCACAAAATACAAGTATTTCGGCACTTTTCCTTCTTCTTCAATTATTCTGTTTTTTGGATATAGGACAGGTTCGAAATATTGAGTACACAAATCCTTTTCAGAATCTGAAAGTTTTACGCTTTTTGAAATAAGTTGGATCAGCTGATTGTGCATAATATAGCAAAGATAAAAACTTCCACGTGAAAATTTCATTGCTTCTAAAATGGATAATACTTTTTCAAGCAAATGCTTCATAGTCATTCTAGCGATTATTTTTTCAAAAATTGATTTACCTTGCAACGAGAAATATGTACATTTGAAATGTAATTCACGGATTTAAATTATGCAGATACTCCCACCAGAAGTATTGTCTCCATATATCAAACACTATCTTTTCTTGGAAAGTGTTGGTGATCAGCATACAACACTGCGTTTATTTTCCGATGCCAATACGGGCATTGTATTTCTACTCAATCGAGGTCATTTATCTATTAATCAAAGTCAATATCTACCCTATTCTTTTTTATACGGTCAACTAGGTCATTTTCAAGATCTTGCATTGACTAAACAGACATCATTTATTATTATTGTATTTCAACCCGATGGTCTCTATAAGTTATTGGGTTTATCAGCTTATGAACTAAAAGACCAGATTGTTGCTACGCGAGATGTGTTTGGGCAGTCAGCAGAATTGCTTTATGATACCCTCATTCATCTGAAGCATTCAGCAGAAAAAGTTAATGCATTAAATACCTTTTTCTATAATTTAGCGACTCAACGCAAACCTTCCAATCAGACTTTACTTCCTGCCGTATTACAATATGTAGCTCAACAGAAAGGTTTAGTGACCGTTGAGCAACTTATCAAGTATAGCGGTTATACAGAGAGGCATATCGAAAGGATATTTGCCCAACAGATAGGAATGAGTCCAAAAAAATTTGGTAACATAGTTCAACTTCACTCTTTTTTGAAGTTACTTCGCAAAAAACCGCCAGAAAAAAGTTTGACTACGATTTGTTATGAATCGGGATATTTTGATCAGTCACATCTCATTAGGTCGTTTAAAAAATATACAGGCATCACTCCTACCCAATATCTGAACAACACAAATAAATTAGCTGTCAATTTTATGGAATTTAAAGACGATGCCTGATTGTAAGTCGGGTTTGTACAATTTCACTTAACGACTTCGGATTAATTTTGTCTATAGATTAAAATAAGAAATATGGACAAATTAAAAATTGCAACGGCACAATTTGAGCATAAAAGTGCGGATAAAACCTATAATCTGGCTATTATTGAACGACTTGCAAAAGAGGCCGCCGCCGAAGGTGCTGAAGTGATTGCTTTTCACGAATGTTCGATTACAGGTTATACCTTTGCACGAAATTTAGACAAACAGCAAATGCTTGATATTGCAGAACTTGTTCCTGACGGAGAAAGTACGCAGAAACTGATTGAAATAGCTTCCAAATATAAGATTACCATCCTTGCAGGTTTGTTTGAAAAAGATGAAAATGACAATTTATACAAGCCTTATATCTGTGTAGACAAAAACGGTTTGATTGCGAAACACCGTAAGCTGCATCCCTTTATAAATCCTTATTTAAAAGCAGGAGAAAACTATACTGTTTTTGAAATCAAAGGATGGAAATGCGGTATTCTAATCTGTTATGATAATAATATCATCGAAAATGTACGGGCGACAAAATTATTGGGAGCTGATATAATTTTTATGCCGCACGTGACAATGTGTACCCCTTCCTCAAGGCCTGGAGCAGGTTTTGTAGATCCCCAACTCTGGCAAAACCGTGAAGAAGATCCCACTTCCCTACGCTTGGAATTTGATGGAATGAAAGGCCGTAGCTGGCTGATGAAATGGTTACCAGCACGAGCTTATGACAATGCTGTCTATGCTGTTTTCTCAAATCCAATCGGTATGGATGACGATCAGTTAAAAAATGGTTGTTCTATGATCTTAGATCCATTTGGCGACATCTTAACCGAATGCCGAACATTTGAAGATAGTTTTGCAACCACAACAATTACACGCGAAAAGCTCAAGCAAGCAGGCGGTTATCGCTACATTAATGCACGACGCCCCGATCTCTATCGTGAGATTATCGGCAAAGAACATCAATCAGCTCAGAAAGTGGTATGGTTGAATCCTGATAACAGTTGATTTTCTTGAATTTCTACTGCTGAATTTTTACATATAGCTATATATTCAATATATTACTCTAGCTGGCTTGGGTATTTTTTATCTTCTTTAGAAAAAGTATCATTCAGATTATAACCAATCATATTTCATTATAAGCAAAGTAATTCCACATCATTTTTAAAGAATTATATTTCTGTGGCATTAATTAGAGACTACAAAGTAGAAATACTAAATTATTTAATACAAGACAGCTTGAGTAATATTGAAGCTAATAACATAGGTATAAACCAACCAAAAAATATTTATTATTTTTGTTTAATCCCTAATGTTTTTACCTTTTGCAGCCATATTTTTCGCTGTTTTTCATCAGAGGTTTTTATGATGGCGATGTAGCTGACTTTAACAGGATTTATTCCGCAAAACTGCAAAACCGATTTTTTGAGTTGGTTCACACTTGGTCTTCCGAAAAATAACCTGTAATAGTATCCCGGCTGATCTAGTGTCGTAATAATATGCGCAGTTTTGCCTTTCAAAAGTTTATCCCACCAAACAGAATCCTCTCTGTATTTGAAGGCAAAACCAGGTAAAAATAACCTATCTATAAATCCCTTTGTAATTGCCGGCAAACCACCCCACCAAACAGGATGAATCCACACCAAATGATCTGCCCAAAGTATTTTTTTCCACGCATCTTGCAGATGAGGTTCCAGTTCCATTCTTTTTTGATAGCCAAAATGAAGATTGGGATTGAAGTTTAGTTTTGAGATAACAATTTCATCTACTTGAGCTCCTGATTGGATCGCGCCCTTTTTGTAAGCTTCTGCAATTCCAAAATTAAAAGAATCTTTATTGGGATGACCATTGATTATTAATATTTTTTTCATTCGGTAATTTTAATATTTATAGATTTATAATTTTTAAGTGATTCTATGAGAGCTGAACCTTTATAAAGTTGATGGCTGAAATAAACTTTGTTTTCATAATGATTATTAGAAAGTTGTTCCGTGTGTAAAACAGCAGATAAGGCAGTTAATTCCGCTTGTCCTTTTAGACTTTGTAAACTAATTTTTTTATGTTGATTGTCTGATTTTATTACGATTTCGAAAACCGACTGATCGCCATTTCCCCTGGATCCAAATATCATTTTCCTTTCCTTTATGGATAAAATATTATACAGTCTCACTTTCTGAAAAGCTCCTAAAAGCCAGGTTATAAATTTGGAGTTGTAAGTCATTTTTACACTTACATTTGGTATGTTTTCAATCCGATTGAGAATATACAAATCCGGAACATCAAAATTATAAGCTTGTCTTTTTCCTATTCCAAAAGAAAAATTAAAAGCCTCAGCATCTAAGAAATGCTTGACAGAAACAGGTTGATTATTTTTATAATTAACAAAAGGCTTAGCAACATTTTCTGCCATAAAATGAGCTGAACTTTCTCCAGCCAAATCATTCACAGAGTAATAAACGAAAAGATCTACAGCCCGGATATTTTTAATTGAGTCAGAAACAGAATTGACCAATCCACTTACAATTCCGCCCATCCAGCCTGAGCTGAAAACAATTCTGCTATTGATTTTTTGTGTTTCAGCAAAATCACAGGCTTTCATTAGATCTGGTGTCGGCTTGGTGATATCAATATAATCGATTTGATTTTCTATGACAAAACGTAAAACATTCTCATCTATATCATTCACAGAAAGGATAACAATATCTATTTTCTTCTCAACAATCGCCTGAAAGGTTTGAGGTTTGGTAACATCAATTACTAAATCATTTTTACTTCCCCCTTGTTTTCTGCTACCAATGAAAATGTTATAATGTGGATTTCTTTTCCTCAAAATACGGTCAATAGTTTTTCCTACTATTCCGTTTCCTCCAATAATCAAAATATTCGACTTCATAATTTTTTCACAAAACTATAGAGTCAGCAATCGATACAACAGGACAAATGTCTAAAAAGTAATTTCCTTTCGGATTCTGCTGAGATGTCTCTGGGTAATTCCCAAATAGGAAGCTAGATAATGCAGCGGAATATTCTGAACATAATCCGGTTGGTTTTTAATTAAAATCTCATATCTCTGTGCGGCGTTATCTCTTTGAACTGGAAAAAACGTTTTTCGAGTTCGAGATATTCCTGTTCTGCGATAATTTTGAGAAATTTTGTCCAATTCTGATTATTTTGGGACAATTCCTCAATTTTATTCTTTTGCAATATTAACAAATCAGCATCTGAAATTGCCTGAATGGCTTCTAAACTTGGTTTACCTGAGATAAATGATGAGTAAGAAGCCAAAAAATCATTAGGAAATCGAAAACAGTAAGTACTTTCTTTCCCATCATCTGAAGTATAATAGGAACGGAAAATTCCGGATTTTACAAATGCAATTTCCCTGCATTTTTCACCTTCATGTAAGAAAACATCTCCTTTTTTGATTGTTTTTTCCTCAAAGAGTTCTGACAAATCTTTGATTTCCTGTAGTGAAAACACATTAAAACTTAGAAAAAAATCCTGAATCATTGAGATTAAAAACTTACTTCAGCAAAAATACAAAACATATTATGGCTTTCCCGAATTGACATAATCTTTGTTGTCCTAAGTACATAAAAAAATGACGCCATTTATAAAAAAAGTGGCGTCAAATCCTTTCTATTTACTTTAAATTATTTGATGATAATCTTCGTCACAAAATTATTTTTAGAATCGTCTGACATTACTTTTAACAAGTAAGTTCCGGATGAAACATTAGTTACAATTTTGCTATTGGAGAAACTATTCTTTTTCACAATTCTCCCTGTCATATCAGACAACTCGAAAGAACCTGCTTTTACTTTCGTCACAAAAATCTCTCCTTTAGATGGATTTGGATAGATTGTAGCGACATCACTTTTTTCAGATACTGCTAGAGATTCTTCTGGCAAATTCACTTTATAAAGTTCTATACCAATAGCATCCGAATTACTCAGTCTCGCCACTGTATAAAGATTGTCATTATAAGAAACCAAACTAGAACCTGACGCAACAGATGCCAATGATTTTGTTCCAGCCTCTGTACCATCTGTTTCCCAAATTTCTTTATTAAAACTTGCGTTTGTAGCAAAAAAGTAAAGTTTGTTTTTAACTACCACAAATCTTTCTGGATTAGAACTATTTGTCCCAGGAAGTATATCTTTTAACATTTTAGTCCCTTGTTCTGTCCCGTCGGTTACCCAAAGTTCAGTTCCATTGGTTAAACCGTTGGATGCTGCAAAATATACTTTCCCGTTATATTCAGTAAAATAGTTTGGATTAGATCCTGAATTATTACTTGAAACATTGATATCTTTCAAAATTACAGTTCCTGATTCTGTTCCATCTGTGATCCAAGGCTCTCCTCCGCTTCCACCATTGGCGTTAAAAATGGTTTTACCTAATGCCGGACTGTACA